>JAABUH010000076.1_pt1 | contig 137333 bp, 121 predicted proteins | sample 5559121 | NCBI WGS metagenome assembly JAABUH01 (sample SAMN10711871, study PRJNA513364) | rock metagenome | isolation source: Antarctica rocks | place: Antarctica: Victoria Land, Battleship Promontory nord | collected 2015-12-28
AGAGTTCGAATTGACAGGGAAGACCATGGACATTAGTACGCATGGGCCCATTTAAAGGTGAGTATATCTGTTGGATATCAAAGCTGTTGAAGGTATTTTTACTGGGGCTAACACCACTCTCTGACCATGTTTAGATGCTTCTTATTTCATGCTGACTGATTCTACCACTTCAAATAATTGTACCATGTTGTAAACAACACTCAGATATCCTACACGTCCGTTCACGCTTTGTGACCGTTCACCAGCACGTTTCGGGTGCAAGACATACACCAAATCCGTATGAAAAATCCCAACGCCCTTTCCATGGTCATCGATGCCATTCTCTGCCAAATTCGGCTCCCGCCATTCAGGGATGATGGAGAAAACTTGTGCTACTCTGGCCGCGTTGGTTCAGCGGTGCGGATTCTTCTTGAATCTTGAGTATTCAGATATCCACTTAGTTTGCCCATCAGCCCCCCCTCAATACAGAACATGCAGATGATGTTCGTTGTCAGGAACCAGAGCGAACGTTCTTTTTGAGAGGTATAGAGCTACTATGGTCATCTCGTTGTTGGCGACTAGGCTACTATACGCATGGCCTGACCATTCCATTTTTGGCTGACATCTTGAGATACGAATTGACGAATCGAGGCCTGAGATGCTGAATTAAAGGTTATAGTCTGGCGCGTTTTCATAGGCGGTCCCGAAAACCTGGCCATAGGAAGTACCATCATGCTATCGAGATTACCTTGTTGAAGATCTTGTGGAGCGTCGAATGTTCCCAGGCCTAATCCATTATGATGTCCGAGTTTCATGTAGGGTCTTCTTCCACCTCTAGGGTAACTTCGTACTAGGCCTGCTGTCAGCTTTGGTCTTAGTGTCTATATGGATATAAGCCACTTACGTCCCACGGGTCTAAAGCTTCGACAACGTCCAGCTGCAACACCGCAGCTAACACATTTTCCCCCTAACGTAATCTTGCAAAATTGAGAAGCGTGTTGACCACAGGCTTAGTCTTGGCTGCTCTCAAGATGCCTTCAAGGGAACGTTACAATGCTGATACGCAAGGCTATCTAGGTAGTCTTGTTGCATTTTCGCAAGGATACTCGTCATTCTTGCTGATGGACTAATGCTAGAACGAGATATAAGCACATTGAGAAATGGTCCGACGATTTCCAGGTGCCATGGCACAGTAGCCTATCGCCTGGAGACCACGTGAGCGAATAGGATGTCTTGGGAACCTGTCATGTGGCCCAGCGTCAGGGCCCAAGCCACTTGCAATACTTTTGGTGTAGTGACATTCTGGTTGTTACAGAACCTGCGAATCTCATCTTTCGCGATTTGCGGCACATCGGCTCTCTCGGGATATGATAAACCGGCCTCGCTGGCTCAAAGGTACGTTGAACCAGAGATAATACCACTGGGCTATCTAACAGGTAAGCTTTTCAGTAATTAGCAATTTGTTGCTTGAGCACAAAAGCGATATGATCGCTAAACGATAGAGCACATGGCAAGACGATTCCGTGGTATACTTGCTTCATGTTCGTCACTAAATTGAACAAAGAGGTAGTGCTGATGACGACGTGATTAGCATCAAGTCGCCCGATGACAACTCCGGTTGACGTTTTGCAGATAGAAATATTGTCGAGCTGGCTTTGGCCTCTCGTCTTCTCAGCTGTCCACTCGAGGCACACTCACAGTAGAGGCATTCCACGGGCAAATGTTTGAGTACCACTTGGCTAAACGATTCATGCGAGCCTAGACCCTCGATACCACCCTGGAGTCTGTACAGTCTCGGAGCTCTTGATCAATTGCACAACATGTCCTGCTGTGTTTGGAAGCAAAGAACCACTGTCTCGACATCATCAATGCCCCTTGTGCCCAGGCTCGGCAGAATACACTGTTCCAGCTGTCTAAGGCTTTCATAATCCAGCGGCACTAACGGAATATCGCTCAGTGTCGGTTCTGTGGCCATGCCTTGAAGCCTCACAGTCGCGTCTCTCAACGTCTGCTCGCAGCAAGATACCACGTCTTGATCTTGTCTAGATGGCGCATCTGCTTGCTGTAAGTGGAATGCACTGATAATGCTCCCTCCGAAACAAGCGCAGGGACATCGAGAAGCGCTAGTCGAGCGTCGCGATCCAGCTGAGCGTTAGTGTTGCCTCGCAGTAGGCCAGGCACCGCCACGTCAAATCTTTCTCCACGACATCAAGCGACGATTTTGCATCGCCGCAGTAGAGATTCCACCAAGCTTGATGAAGCTGCTGTTTACGATTCACTTGTTGTTGGGGTCCAAAGCAAAGATAGCTCTCAACTAATTCTCTCTTGGACGTATCGTCGATTCGTCTGAATATGGCCTAGGAACTCTTTAATACACATTCGCAATACAACGATACTGCTCTTCGGTAACATTCTCAATGCACCGCGCAATCCCTGCCCTATCGACCTTGTCCGAGCCTCCCAGCGTGGAACGTCTCAAGCATAACCCACACGGTCGGCGTCATATAAGCAAGGCGGGGGGGGGGTCTTATCTTACCTTGCCCGAGTTTGTGAGAACACCTGAGTGCAACGCGGAGACTGATGGTTCCTTTTATTTCTGGGCTCGACCAAGCGGGTGACCTCTTTCTCGCGATTTGCGATGTGTGCGTTTATCGCAGCGCCCCGTGAGCCACTGCAACAGGTTGTCCTTTGACACTTGCCGTTTTTGGGCCGGAGGACGATGGCGCGAGGAATCTCGGGATCAGCTCACAATTCATTATCGATGTCTCTTGGCTCGATGCGTTGGCCGCGAGGCTTCACCTTCGAGTCCGCGTGCCGGACATTGCCTAGGCGGCCGTCTGCCCATGAGGTCTTCTGTCTTGTAGGCTCGGCCATGCTGAGAAGAAGTTTAGATAGGTTAAGTATCGAAGCTCTTGTAGCTAGAATAGGAGATTAGAGTTCTGATACTGCGCCAGGCTTATCTGCGGATATGAGGGACATTGAGGTGATCAGAGCGTTCTTGCAATCTCTTCTACTCGCAACGATAATACGCAATGAACACATCACCAGAAATGCAAGCTAGGTACTATGACAGTTACAGCGCTCTTTGTAAACAACCGATAAACATTTTGCTAGTTACCATCGTGAATGCTAGAAACCACGTCCCTTCAAGACTGAGACCACCATAAAAGCGATTGTTACAACCGCATGGAGATCAACCTACTACAGCGCCCTCGCCGCCAAAACCAGGCCCGTGATACAACTCGCATTACAAGACCACCAAACAACCGACCGCACGATACTCAACTCCTCCGACTCGATCAGAATATACGCTGCGCCGTACGCCAGCCGCGAGAGCGTATACCAGACACAGATGCCATTAACCGTAGCACTGCTAACACCCGCAACCGTGGCAAAAAGCACTAAAACCGCCCAATTTTTTTCGTGGTCAGTCAGGAGGTAGATAACCCGAACCCCAATTTCCGCCAAAACGCAAAGCACAAAAGAGAAACTCACCCGCAGCGACAAAAAACGTGAACCCCTCGACGGAGTTCTGATGCGCCCCCTCCATGCGCTGGATCTGCGCCAAGCGCCGCCGGCTCAGCTTCCCCGCCGAAACCGCCGCGTCGCCGTACTTGGAGAGGTCTTCCCGCGGCGAGGCGTTGTGGTCGAGCCCGACGGCCCTTTTGGAGAAGCGCGTGCTTAGCGCGCAGTAGGCGTAGAGCCAGTTTGCGATTAGGAAGGCGGGGGCGTAGTTGGCGGGTTGTTGGCCACTGGCGGCGGCGTGGAGGCCGAGGAAGGTGAGGAGGGAAGATTGCATGGTTCGGATTCGGATTCGGATTCGGATTGTTGTGTTTGTTTGTTTTGTTTGTTGGTAAAAGATGAGGGCAAGTGTATCGCGATGACCGGACCAGTCGTTGTCTGCAACGTGTGAATTCCAGCTTAGGGCACAAAACGAAAGAAAAAATCAACTCAGTCCACGAACCGAAGAGCCACGCCCTGCAGAAATAGATTTCCAAGTCCCAGTAAGTGTCTACGATACCCAGGGAAGTTCACAAGAGCAAGTAAAAAGGAAATACCGATAGAGAAAACAAGAGCAACCCTCTCATACTCGGGGCAGGACCCCCGTGACGCAATGATTTATAATTCGGAGCGCGGAGATAAGGGGGGCCCAAATCACCGGGAACCTTGTTGAAGCAGTAGGAGCTGCAGTAGGAGCAGGAGGAGTAGTCGTCCAATTAGGAACATAGGTAGGTAGTTATTGCAGTGTCATTATACTGCCCGCTAGCCTAGTTGGGGCTAGCGCCAATTGCGGCACAAAACGTAGGTAGATAGCTTCCTACTGTAGAAGACACACCTTGCGACAATTATCAGATCTACACTTCATCAAACCTACGTACAGATCTTTTGACTAGATGGAGGCATTGGCAGGATCATGGACGACTGAACATGGGGTACGGAGTGTTGTCATGTCTATAGCATAATTGTGACATTAGGCGCTCCTATTGGGAAGCAGGAGCTGTGCAGATTGTGCCCAAAGCGAATGTCACATAAATGTAATCTACATCTTGCCGCTTGTAAACCTCTACTTGTTGTTGAGTCCGAGGCAACCTGCTGTTGAATACACTAGAAAATTACCGATAAACATACACGTTTAAAACAATCCCTAATGCGGTTAGGTAATAAACCTGTTTTAAACGTTTTCAAACCCTATTCGGACCTTCCCCTTGTCGAACGCAGCCAGCTCCCAAGAGGATCTGGTATCCAATCCAATTTCCTGTCGAGGCTCCTGGAGACAATGTAGACAAGAACCTATTGCTTATAGCCAAGAGCACCGCACTGAAGAGACTGAATGGAAGATAGTAGCCCAGCTTTCCAACTGTCCAATCGTCAGCAATTCCCACTATTCCTGGAGGGTAAATGTACTTACCCAGTATTCCGGAGCCAATAGCAAGGAAAAGCCGACTCAAGATACTTGGAAGGAGATAAACACCACTGAGCGTCGGAGACACGCCCTTGACCCCCTGGAAGTAGATCGGTAGATAATATGATGTTGTGAACAGCTGGCTCATCAAGAAACCATACACCAAGCAACTCGACCACACAGGCCTCTTGCGGATCATCGAGAAGGGAATCATAGCCGCATCGCCCATACAGTAATCCCACGCTAGAAAAACGACAAATGTGGCGCCTGCACCGCAAAAGAGCCCGATGACGGTCGTACTGTCCCAGGCGAACTGATTGCCACCATACTAGAGAGCGAGTAGCAATTGGATGGCAGCCGGTGCAAAGATTGCGAAGTCAATAAGATCGAGCTCTGTCGGGAGCGTGCGGAGAACCGCGATGGCTTTGGGCTTGTGCATCTGCTCAGGGACTTTGACCAAAAAGAGCATCGCCGCAACGAAGCCACCGATGGGGAGGTTAATATAGAAGCCTAGTATTGGGTCGAATTAGATCAGGTAGGCAAGCATGGAATAGGACTGTGACCTACACCACTGCCATGTCGTGTATTGTGCCAGTGCTCCTCCAATAAGGTTCCGATGACGAGACCAAGTTGCGCAACTAGTCCACTGGTGAGGTGACAATTATCGGCATGATGTAAGGACTTGGATCTTACCACCCATAACAAATCCAATTAGAGCTGACGCACTCTTTAGTTTCAACCCCTCTTCAGTAGATTTGGGAACATACCTGGCCGTTTTGGCTTCGGAACGCATCCAGCAATAATGGTGAAAGCACCGTTCTGGATCCCTGACGTCCCTATTCCTGCCACTGCTCGCCCAACAATCAACGTTTTCGAGGAGGTAGCCACGCCACAAAGGAAGGAGCCCATTTCAAAGATGGCGAAAAAGGTCATGAAAGTCCACTGGAGAGAGTTAGTCGATTCCCGGAGCGAAAAGTGATACTATGGAAATGCGCCTGCTGACTTTGGAGTCAAAGTTCACGTAGAATTCTCCCGTCAGCGGTTGAAAAGCAGCACTGATACCAATATCAGCCAGTTAGCTCGCAGCCGAAGTCAAGATAGTGTATGCACCTTCCCAGCTGACTTGCCTGTCCGCTTACTCTTTTAATTACGAAGCATCCCTGACTGAAGTCTGCAATGGCTGGTATCAATCGCGCCGTGGTGAGTATCAGAGCATAAGGTTCAGAACGCCAGCGAATTGTTGATTAGATGCTACAAGAAAAGGGACAGGGGATGGAGCTGGATGTAGGTGCCGCCATCAGGAAATTCGTCATTTAAATACCCAAATTTGACGGAGAAAGGGTGCCTGGATGTCGACGCTGGACCATTTGCACCGACAATCAATGTCTAGGCGAGTATATTTTACCAGCGTTGATAGGAAAGGAAGAGCAGTCAATGCGGCACTTACCTATCTTGCAGCTGGGTCTGAGATGTGGAACGCCGATTGGTGGAGCTTCGCTTCCACAAGCGATAAACGACAAACGACAAACGCTTTCCGCTTCCGTGAGCAAAGCAGCTGGCTCAGCTCAACTTTTTGCATATGCGAAACATATGTTCAAAAACAGTTCAACCCCGGATCAACATTTTGAATTTACCTAACTATAGTACATTTACAGCATATAAGAAGCATGAGCAAAGTATGGATTCCGTCCTACTTTGCCGCAATGCGGTCAGAGCGACGTGTGACGGCAGCGAGGACTGTGAAGTGCGTTAGCAGTGCATATGCGAAGCTTATGCTATGCTTACCTTTGCCCTTGACACCTGCGACGGTCTTCTTGAGGCGCTTGCTTGAGAGAGAACCTAAGAAAGAAATTTAGCAAAGCATATGCGATGCATATGAAGTACATACGGATTGACGAAGACAACGATGAGAACCTGAAGCGGGGGTGAGGATTCGGCTCGGCCTGGCATAAGGATATCATATGCTAAGCGATGTCTGAGCATATGCACAGCTGATGCTCTCTTGAGTGATGAACATAATTGCACGTTTAATTTTCGTGACCTCGCTTAATCCTAGATTCGGCATCGGCATATGCTTCGCATCGGGCTGGAATAGTTTCAACCCGACGTCAAAGTCTCGCATATGCGGGGCCCGTGCTGATTACAAACTTCGGCCCGATGCCAAACATTCCAGTGTTTCCGACCCCGGCTCAACTTCTCCAACCCCCCGACCAGCTGTACCCCCAAAGCAGCCTGTCTCACCGGCACGATGCGGGACTTACTAATATAGAGATCCTTTACGGTGGTGTTAAGCACGATCAGCTCTGCCAGTTGGTCATCCTCAGCACTTTCATGTGAGCGTCACTTCATTTTCCAGTCACTACGGAGAAGCCTTGTCTTAGCTCAAGACGCTACTCGACCTCCTTCTTGAAGAACACCACGACGGCATTAGAGACTTGCAACTTTGCTTAAAACATGGCTCCAAAGTACGCCAAGGACATGCCTGCGGGCTTTACCAACCGCATTGAGCGGGTTGCCTTCGTCGGGGTAAATTTAGCTGCCATTGTTTGCGCGACACTCTCCATATCCTCTGTTCACTCACTTCTACCACACACACATGCATACTAACTTGACACACAGGCGAGCGGCCAAATGGGCGAGCACATCGCCAAAGCCCTCGTCAAGACCGGCAAGCACACCGTCACCGCCCTGACGCGCCAAGGCAGCAAGAACGAAGTCCCGTCCGGCGTCAAGGCGATCCCCGTTGACTACAACGACAAGTCGACCGTCGTTGCCGCCCTGAAAGGCCAGCAATTCCTCGTCATCACTCTCGCCGCCACGGCTCCGTCAGACGTCCATTCCAAGATCGTTCAGGCGGCCGCCAAAGCCGGGGTCCCGCACATCATGCCCAACATCTTCGGCCTGGACCACTCCAACGAAGCTCTAATCAAGGAGAACCCGCTGAGCGCCGACTCCATGAGCATGCTCACCGAGATCGAGGCCGCTGGCTGCTCCTGGACCTCCATGATCTGCAGCTTGTGGTACGAGTACAGTCTTGCCATGGGCCCCCTCTGGTTCGGGTTTGACTTTGCCGACAAGAAGCTCACGTTGTACGACGATGGCACGACCAAGATCAACCTCACCACGTGGGAGCAGTGCGCGCGCGCCGTCGCCGCTCTGTTGAGCTTAAAGGAGCTGCCCGAGGATGCGAACGACAAGAGCCTGACGGTGAACACGTGGCGCAACAAGCCGCTCGTCATCTCCAGCTTCTTAGTCAGTCAGAAGGACATGTTCGAGAGCTGGAAGCGCGTCTCTGGTGATAAGGACTCGGACTGGACGATCGAAAAAGAGCTCAGCAAGGAGCGCTATCAGAAGGGCATAGAGGCGATGAAGAGCGCACAGGACCCCATGTCTGCGCGCATGGGCGCCGCGATGGCCTCGTTCGTCAGGGTGTTTTTCCCCAACGGCGGGGGCGACTACGAGAGCACGCGCGGTTTGGACAATGCGAAGCTTGGACTGCCCAAGGAAGACCTCGATGAGCGCACGGCTGTCGCCAAGGGAATGGTGGAGCAAGGATACGCGACCAAGGTGTTTGCTAAGGCCACCCAGGGGTCTTAGGACGGGAGAGATTCCACAAAAGGGTCCTTCTCGAGCAACCAATGAATGGGACAGGACCCATACTATACACTCCTTACCCCGGTATTACGATCGAAATGCTCCAAGGCCTATCCTCGAAGTCATGAACGAATACATAGAACGAAAATGCTAATCTCCGTCCCGTAACAGATGTGTTGTGGGAGTCCCGAATATAAGTCTAACTCTCAAAGTTCAAAGACGACTTGTCGAGACTTGATGTTGAGGATTCCTTTAATAGTCAAGCTGCATGCAGCTGTGGAACGAATGTATGTGTGCGAAGCAATGCCAATACCCTGTATCACGTGACGTCCCATCGCCATGTTCTGACACCATTGTGTCTCAGAAGATGATGAACTGAGACATGCGGTACACTGGACGGTGTCACTCAAGCTACCACGGAGTCCTCATTCAAGTCGAAAAGTTCCCTTGCCGAAACCCTGAAGCCAATCGTGTCGTTATCATAGGGTCATCATTCTCGTCTCTACGTCGAAAGCGCTATGCAGCCAACAATCCTACCCTCACTAATCCACACTTAACTACTCCTTCTTCCTAATATCCTTCCAACCCAACCCCCACGCACACACAAACGCCAAACCCCCGAACCCAATCCCTCAAATACATCACCGAGTCGACAGCCTTGCTGTATGCTCGCAACACCCCGGGTAACTGCTGCGCCGACACCAACGTCCTGATCATGCGCGCCCCGCCCGGCGCGTCCTTCGTGATCGCCGAGTGCAGGCTGTTGCTGAAGACGGTCTGCGCCAGCGTCAGGAAGACTGCGGCGCTGAGGTTCTGACATAAGATGAGGATTGCTATGGCGGGACGGTGTTTTGAATGGTGATGTAGGACTGTGAAACGTTAGAAAGAGCGATTTTTTTGGGGTAACAGCAGGAAGGGAAGAAGACACGTACGCCGGAAGCGGCGGCACCGTTACCCACGCCGCCGAGAATTTGGTCGCCTATCCAGTTTCCAACTGGGGTCGTGGGGCTTAGTAGGGAGTAGAGGCCGTAGGCGATGGTGGTTAGGGCGGTTCCTGAGAGAACCCAGGGGAGGTAGTAGCCCAGCTTTTCGACTGTTAGGGGAGCGTGTAAGTAAGCATGCTTTGCTTGACCCGAGATTCGACGTTGAAGGAGGAAGGTAGCAGGGAATACTTACTCAGCATCCCGGACGACATAGCAAGGATGACCTGGCTGATGATCGTCGGCAAGATGTATACACCGCCCATAAGCAGAGTGTTGTTCTTGACGGCCTGGAAGTAGATCGGCAGGTAGTAGTGCTGGACGAACATAATGCCCATGAAGAAGAACATGGTTGCCGAGGCGGAGTAAATAACCCGCACTCGCAGCATCGAAAACGGCAGCAGCGCGTCGTCGCCATGGCGGTACTCCCACCCGAGAAACACCGCAAATGTGGCCACGGCGCTCCCAAAAAGCCCGATCACCGTCGAACTGTCCCACGCGTACCGGTTCCCGCCCCACTGCAGCGCGAGGAAGAACATGATCGCCGCGGGCCACAACAGAACTAGCCCAATCAGGTCCATCTTTGACACTGCCTTGCCGAGCACCTCGCGCACGGGCGGCTTAAGCCTAACCTCCAGGACTCCGAGTAAGATCAGGAGACTCCCGACCACAGCGCCAATGGGCAGATTGATGCAGAAACCTGTATGCATGTGTCTCGTCAAAATCCAACAAAACTCTCAGGAAAGCTCACGCCTAGCATTGGAAGAGCCGGGGGAAAACATACACCAACGCCAAGTGGCGTACTCAGTCAGCGCTCCGCCGATGAGCGGACCACACGCCATGCCCACCTGTCCGAGCGACACGTTGAGACCCATGATCCGCGGCAGCCTGTGCGGCGGGAGTATGGCCGTCAGGATGGTCAGGACGCCATTCATCAGCCCGGAGGCGCCTAAGCCGGCGATGGCTCGCCCCACGATGGGCATGGGTAACGATTGCGCCGCGCCGCAGAGCGCGGAGCCCAGCTCCAAGGTGGTGAAGAAGACGAAGAAGGACCACTAGGGAACAAGAAGCAGAATACGTCAGCGATCGATAAGTGACAGGCTTGGAGAATGTTTTTGCTGACGACGACGACTCACCTTGGTCCGGAAAAACGTATAGATCTTACCCGCCAGCAGCACGAACGCCGAGCTAGCAAGCTGGTATGCGCAGCCGTACCATCCCACGTCGAGCAGGGAGTCGAATTCGTCGGTGATCTGGGGGATCGCCGTTGAGATGATGGAGCTGTCGAGCATGACGACGAAGTAGACGAGGGTGACCGGCAGGATGATCAGGGCGCGCTTGAGTCCAGAAATGTTTGGCTGCTGCTCACTGTTGCCTGTCTTAGCTTTCCACAAAGATGCTCAAGTCAAGCTCTCGGCAGAACCATGGTAGCGATCAGAGCTCTAGGACCATCTCCTTTTTTAGCCACTTTAAAAAAAATATGAACAATGAGATTGGTTGAATGCGGGTGATATTACGTGGAACGTGCGTGGTTTTAGGTCTCTCAGAACCCGCTATGGTCTTCCTTTGGCAGCAAACAGTCCAATGCAAGACAGTCATTGACAGCTGCAGTGTTCACAGATCATGGCCGGTCTGGGTAAGCTGGACGACCTAGAGGCTAACCGAGTGGCCCTTCAACTCCCAAAACACAACGTAATACTCTCATCACTGAACAACGGTTGGTATCGCAGGGCCAATCAGGGCCACAGCAAGGATGCTCCTCGCTCAACAACGTCACACTTGCCCAAATAACGTGCGACCGTAGCCGTTCAGCATCCATATGGTCTGACATTCTCATCGACAACCTAGCCATTCGCTCAAGTGTGTGCGGATGAGTCGCACCTAGCTCCTTGAAGCTGGTTTCAATCACCTGCAGATCTAGAATTTCAGCTTCTGCCTTCTGATCTTGTGCCCAGTGATTATGTGCAAGAGTCTCCAATGCTCTGAGCGTCCGCCAATGGCCTTCCCCAAGAACCTTCGTCATGGGCCGAACCACTTGGGCAAGCACTGTCTCGGCTTCTTCGTATCGCCTTCTCCCTGGTAAATACACGCAAGTCGCAAGATGCTAGTCAACGTGACTTCGTGTTCCTGGCCCAACAGTTTCTTCTCGGCTGCTATGACCTGCGTGGTCAAATCTTCAGCTTCTGCCCACCGCTCTTGATGTATGTAAATGTCTGCTAAGGCGGCCATGCTTGCTGCCGTTGCAAGATGGTCAGTTCCTACTGTTCGTATGGCAGTTTGTGTAGCTTTGACGCGGAGTTCTTCGGCATCTGCTCTCCCGAGGGCCCAGAATGTCCTCGCTAATGTCATCATACTGACCAAAGTCATGAGATGATCTTCTCCAAATATGGCTTTCATCTTGGCCATGGCGTGCATCGCCATTCTTTCGGCTTCCTCCCATCGTTCTTGCTTTTCGTATATCTGCGCTAACAGTAATACATCCTTCAGCGTATCGGGATGCTCTTCCCCAGACATCTGCTTCCTTCGTTCCACAACATGCATCTGCATCTCTGCAGCCGCTGCACATTTTTCTTGGAGAAGCAATGTCAATGCTGCGTTATGATATTCTATCAGCAGAAAGGTATAGTTTTCAGGTTTATGATAATTCGCTTCTAGAAGTTCCAATGACAGCTTTTCGGCTTTCTCATACAGTCCTCGGCGACGTAACATGGCTGCGAGTTGTGACTTCAGAATAGTCACGAGCTTATGGTTAGGTCCTAGAGCAGCCGTCACATCCGAGATTTCATCCCGATACTCCAACTCAACATTTTCTTGGCTGTGGTGCGCGGGCAGCGTCTCTTCAATAATGATCATTTGTGCTTGACCTTCCCGATCCAATGTGACATATGTGCTGTCCCCTAGACCAGACTTCTGCTCTTCAAGTCTGAACAGAATAAGGTCATAGTAAAAGTCCAGCCTGTGTTCCTTAATACTCCCCAAGATTTGGTGGGATCGCTTCGTGTCTCTTGCTATGCCGAAGCCGATTTCATAACAAAAGGCGCACTGAAGTAGTCGATTTTTGGCCTGAATATCTTCGTCTTGGCAAAGTTTCAAATCATGTGCCATTCTTTGTACAAAAGCATCGGCTACATGTAGCCTCACACGATAATCGAATGGGTAGAATTGCCGCATCGACCGTATGACCTATCTCAAAGTCAGGTCTCAATTGTCATCAGTGAGAACTTGATCTGTACTTCAAAATTCATGGCCTTGACGGAGAGCACGGGGAACTGTTGTTCGGTATAGATGTCGGCGGCAAATCTATATATACTTACTTAGTATTATTATAAGAAGGGACGAAGAAAGCTTGTACTTTTTAGAAGCGAGAAGGCAAAATAAGTGGTTGAAATCAGGCGATCGACGGGTCACATCGTCAGTTAGAGTTGCATTGAAGAATTCGACTAGGCCTTTAGATGAATCCATTGGTGCAGATTCGCATATATGACGGGCAAGGGACAAAGCTACGGAGGCTCTACTCAAGTTGGCGAAATAGTGATCTAAGTCCTTTCGTTTTCTGTAGCTTAGAACCCATAAAACGAGCATCCCGAAAGAGAACGCGTCCATTTTCATCGCTTGCTTTGGCGCGACCCCACGATGATGCCACTCTGGAGCTACCCAGGGCCGAGACATGGGCATTTGGACCAAGTCTGATGGTGCAGCGTATTGAGTGGAGTATCCAAAGTCTGCTACTCTCGGGGTATATTGCGCTGGGCTGTCTTCGAAGACCAACACATTTTGAGGTTTGATGTCACCGTGGATGATACCTAACCTGTCATGATTGATCAGATTTCAGAAATTTAAATGGCAACATACGGTAGGAATGCATTTCTGCGACTGCTTTTGCAATTTCAGAACAAAGCCTAAGTCTCTCCAAAAAGCTCAGCTGTCCACCCGCACCATGCGCCATGAACATATGTAGGTCACCATGCTTCGTCTTCTCAAAAACAAGAACCGGGACAATACCACCCTCGCTTTTGAGGATTGGTTCTTTTCGGGAGACATTTTGCCCTTCTTTCGAGAGGACTTCCCAGCAGATCCCTTCGAGATGGATGATGTTAGCATGTCTGCGGATAGTGGGAGAGCCCAGGATGGAAATCTCAGCGATCAAAGATGGTAGTATCCGACTTTCAAACTCGTCGATATCAAAAGAAGACATGAACAAGGGCCGCTTGAAAGCAAAGCTCGTCTGCAAATTCATGGGATTTTGTCGTATCTCAGCTGTTGTGCCCCGGCCGATCTGATCCAGTGCCGGCTGCCAGGTGATGGGGAGGAAATCGATACCATATTGTTGAGCAACACCAAGAAATGTGGTCAAATCAAAGCGAAGATCAGCCTTTGTGGGAGTGGCAGATTCGAAACGTGATCCAGAAATCGAGAACTGGAGCGTCGTCATGGACAGCTCTCAAAATGCTGGGTAAATGGCTAAGGAACAAAGTTGGTGCAAGAGATGAGGATCGTGCGGGCTACGACGGCGCCTTCCCTTTTTGTCGGCGGCTGAAATCCTGCGAGGGCATGACCGGTGATTGGTCAGCCTTGCGATCCCCTACTTCCAGGCAAGTTAATAGATATAAATCACAGGTTCCTCTATGTCTGGTGGTTGCTCTAAGCAGAAGGCTCCCAGAAGACGCCATTGCTGATGGGCCATGATGGAAGGTTTTGTACACATAGTGCACACGTGAGGATGCTTCCAATCAGTTATCTAATCAATTATCCAATTAACTAAATAAGTAAACGAATTATTGACTGCGTAAAATGCTTGGTAGAGACTTTGATAGAGAGTCATGAAGGGAGTCATGAAGGGAGTCATGAAGGAAATCATGGAAGAAGTCACGAAGGGTGGTGAGTAGAGGGTGAGCATAAAGGTATCACAGTCTATCATGGCTTTAAAAAGCAAGCCGTTCATGTTTGTGTATATGTAGCAGAACATCTTGAGTAGTCTCTCTGCCTTGACGAGTTGCTAGCAATGAGCTGATAAAAGGACTAATCAAAAGTTAGAAAGTCCTGGGTCTTTGTAAGATCTCGCTTGGTTTATTATTGATTTAAGTGCCAGCACCCGAGCGAATGTTAACAACGGGAAACTCATTTTCAGAGCGAGAAATTCGCTAGATGCTCTTCTACGGTTTGAAGAAAGTCATAGCTCGCAGATTCAGTGGCTATGTATCCTTCGTCTGGTATCTCAGATTCGATTTCTCCCTTTAAACATCTCTCAACAAGCTTCCGGTATGTTTTTCCGACGTAGAAGTCAAGTTGTGGTATATATCTTTGCATAATATAATCGGAAAGTTCCTCAGGCCTCAAGCGTTCCTTTCCTTTTGTCAAGCTGCTCAAGGTCCTCCACATTCCAACTTCAAGAAGGACAAGACCGAGGCTATAGTAGTCGAACTCGGCTTTGTATCTTATCCGGTCGCGTTTCTTCAAGTATTCTGGATGGCAGTAGTCGGCCACTTCAAGCTCAAGCTTATAGCTGAATGAATTTGGATCATCTGGGCGGCTGTAATTGAATCCGATAATATGTGGTGGCGGGAAATTCGTTGGAAAAGACGATGACTGCGGAAGTGAGAAGACGATACTGAAAGATGAGATGTTCTTGTGCAACCACTTGACCTTGTGGATTCTCGCAAGTGCAGAAGCTAGCCGCTTAGCAAGAAGAAGCCGTGCCTCAAGAGCCGGGCGTTTCTTTTCAGTGGTTTCCATGTACTTTCTCAATGTGTATATTTCAGGTCTCCGACCTTCCGGAGCTTCGGATTGGCCGGGTAGGTGATGAGCTAGCACAAAGGCTCGGTTGTGCGGTTCGTGAAAATATCCGATTGGTGAGAGCAGTCTCATATCCTTGTCCAACCTGGAGCATGTACGCAAAAGCTCCGTAACTGCTCCAATTCGGTTGAAAAGCTCGTCACCAACGGCATTAACCCAGCGCTCATCGTACTTGATTCTTTCAACGAGTGTCCGGATTGGGGGTTTGCCTTCAGCACGCAATTCTCCAATTTCGAAATGATCAAAAGACTTCTGCGAAATCCATGATACAGAATGAAGTTGCATCCTCCTTCCGTGACCATCCCTTGGCTTTTCGTAAAGACGATACATCTGCCTCACAGCAGCCAGCGTGCCAATGGCTCGGTGTTGGGACTTCTCGTCGAAGGTTTCCCTGACTTCTGTGAGGCGATCCAGGTCATCTGTGCTCACCAGTTTCTGTTCTAGCCGACGGTTTATAATGATTTGCAAATTGTGTGGTAAGGCTTGTATCAAACCATCGTTAATTATCCGGAGCCTAACAACTCTGGCGTGGAAGTCCTCTTGGGGCTCTATTCTCAATATAGCTTCGGCTCCGATGCTTGATAGATTTTCAAAATTGCGGACAAAGGCATCGTCCGCTGTTAACGCGGGCTGTACCATAGATCCCGGCATTGTAGGATTTGACAAGCCCATGATGTCTACCCAAAGAGCAAAACGATCTCTTTCGACAAGTAGGTCTAGCTGGGTCCTTTCAGCAACCATGGCATCGAAAAAATTATCCACATCGTCGAATTTAGACTTGAGAGCAAGGCAACGCAACCGCTGTGTAACCTGATGTGCACTTGGACGATCGTCAGGATCAATATGTAGCATTTCATGGACAAGTCCAATTAAGCCACTGACAGCGGGACTTGCTTCTTTCTTTAGCCTAGCGAGCCATGCTTCGAGTCCCTTGTTGGGGTCTCGACCGGCGTGAAAGGTGCAGACAATCAGGGTTCCAGCCAATGTAACTTTGCGGGCCTTTTCGAAGTTACTGACGCCTTCACGACCTTCCATCATGTACGTTACGAGCTCAGCCAGGATACATCCAAGAGACCAAATATCACTTTTCCGTCCAACTTTTCCAGGCTGAAAGCCACGCTCGGCGTCCTCACATTCTGGAGCTAGGTAGCGATTGTCCCCTTTCTTCCACGGGGTATTTGACCCATCTGTGATCTCCTTTAGGTTTGAAAGTCCAAAGTCTGCCAGCAAGAATTTACTATCTTGAATCAGAATATTGTGGGGTCTGAGATCGTGATGACAGCCAATGAGTTCAACCTCCAGTTCCTCGTAACTAAAGTAGTGAAGCTTCTTCAGGGCAAATACGAGGCCACAGAGCGCAAAAAGGTAATCGTGCTCAAATTGAAAGTTCGAAGGCTTTTCATTCTGTAGCAGCTTCCTAAGATCATACTCAGCGACTGGAAAGATGAGGCTGTGTACACCACAGTATGTGTAAGATCCAAGCAGCTCGATAATATTTGGGTGATCAAGACAATTAAGAAAAGAGAGCACTCGACATTCGCGCTCAAAGTCATTGGAATTCTCAGGATTCGTGGCTTTCAACTCCTTTCTCACAACAACCAAGTCCTGCAGAAAAATTAGAAACGATATCCTTGTATAATTTTCGGTGACTCATAGAGCGTCGCACAGAGCGCTTTGCACTGCTAGCAGCAACACCGTGGCTGTAGTGTAGCTCAATTTTGAAAATATTCCCAAAGCCTCCCTCTCCATGGACCCAGGATCCCATGAAGGGAAGAACTGTCCTTTCATGAAGGCAGCGATGGCCAGCACGGCGTCTGAAAACAGGTGCCGTGAACTCCCATTGTTTGTCGAAGAAGTCAGCCGCATCAGTCCTTGACAGAATTCTTTCGAGGTCAGCCTTAGTATTGAACGGCAGCCTCGAGTCCAAATTCGCCCTCTGGAGCTGATCGCTTCTGATAAAGGAAATGATCCGATCCGCTTTGTAGATTGTTACTAGAATAGCAAAAGTCTTTTTGCCCCCTTTTTTGATTAATTCAATAGCTTCATTCTCTCTGTGTAGCTGGGACTTGGAGTCTCTCAAGGCTGCTCTGATTGATGCAGTTGTTATGATGCTATCAAGAGCGCCTTCGGGCACAAATGATGATCGACGGTCTGCAGTTTCGCAGCGAAGCGATTGTATATCTTCTCTTAGCGCTTCCATCGGTGGTCAACATTCTACTACTATCCAGATGATGTCCAACAATCAGAGCCAGGAGCTTGCATAAGTGATACGTCAGGCGACAAGTCTTCATCAGGCTGAGAACTCCAGTAATTTGGCCATTTGGAGAAGGTATTTAGCGCCCTGTTGCCTGATCGTCTAATCATAACTAAATAACTTCAAGCTCTGTCTAGCGGCCCAAAAGTGAAACGCCTTGTTTTCTAAAGCACCAGTCGTTGTGCGTAGAGGATTCTTAGTGTGGTGCAAAGGTGTAGAATTTTACTACGGGTGTGGAACTATCTATTGGAGGGCATCGGGCCGAGATCACATGATCCTAACACCAATAGAGTATTTAGGGAATGTTCATAATGTTCCTTCCAGCCTTCCAGGACCCGCCAAGTAAAGTACAATCAGAGACTTGGTGTTGCCGACACGCCTTCCTTCTCAATGCCCTTCCAGCAACCACCCAACTTATTAAGCAGTATTCTAGTGGCCACGTTAATCCTCCTTTAAAATTTTTATCTCCTCCTAAGGATTAGAGAAAGGCTTAGCAAAGTGAAGAAGACCTAGAAATACCGCCACAGGCATACCTGCGTCAGCTTCCGAGGCGCCGTCAGAACAAAATTTTCGCCTTTCTCCTGTTTTCGTTAGGAAACAAACTTCAGATGAGGCTGACAACTTACCTCAACTGTATAGCTTCCTTTTGGAAACAGTTGCTTTAGCAAGTTGAAAAGTTTTTGCTTGTTCGCGTATCGGGTGTCAATTATCTGATTCTCCATTTTGTCGCGCATGAAATTGCCTGATGACAGGATAGCTGTCGGAGAGTGACTGATGAATGCGAGGGTTTTATTGCGAGGAAGGGGCTGTGGTGAGGCTCATGGTGCGGGACGACAAAGCTGCGTTGCCAGCACATCATGCATGCCATGGAGATGCAACCTATCATCATCGACAATTCTAAGTCTTCTTGACTCCACTTCTCACGGGTGAAACCAAGAGGATTTGCAGAATTTCCTTGCTCGAAGCTGCACAATCCGGGAATGCCTTCTATTGCGTGTGAGGAATACCCAATCGGGCTTGCGACCTTGCCTCTCGTCGGCGAGGATAGAACGTGCTACCGCGAACGCCTCTTAAAGGACTCTTCGAGACTTTTCAAGAATGATGAAACTGACATCGAGGTATTCCAATGTAACGAAGAAGACGAACGTAAGTGTCGAAATACATCAATCAGCTATGTTCATCGTCGCGTCTTACTGACAGACTCGAGATGTCCAATCCTTCAAACTGGATCATGGAGCCGCTGTTTCCGATTTCCTCAAGGTTAGCGTCCTGGTAAAATTATTGTTGCGAACTGCTTGGCTGAATGATTGTTCCAGAAGGTAGGAAAGATGCCCAAAGATTTGTGCTAGTAGGAGCCATGTCAAGAAAGCACGTTAGATTGGATCCGGTTTGACGGTCGTCTTAGCATACTCAGACAGGAATTTTCCTGGGACCAATTCAGTATCACTCTCGAAGTTTTCCAAATGCTTCTTGGCTTTCATCAAGTCTTCGCGCCGTTCCTTGACTGCGTACATTCGTTTGGTTTTAGAACAAGCGAGGATGACGGTATATGGAACGGCTATCGGCGTTCGACTCAGCCTGTTGCGGAGGAGCAGGGTTCAGATACGTATTATGGTAAGTCTTGCCGGTACCCGGGGGCCTTTGAGCCCTTTGTGTGCAATTTAGGTGGCTAAATAGCTTGATTTCAGAGTTTTGTTACGTAATACGATATGTCGCTCGCAATGGACGATCGTCAGGCTCACCTTGGTCGCTGAGGCAAACTGCAGTGTACCAAAAGTATGACTCTCGCAGTGGCAAGTTAATCTGGATATTTTTGCAACCTTCAATCGAGATAAAGAGGCGGTATGAAGAGTTTCAGCGGTTGAGATTGAGATTAGACCATCCGATGATGTTCCATATAGTGCTTTTTTTTACTGCAGCTGCAGATTGGAAGGATTACGTTGATTACCTCCGCAAAAGCTTAGATGGCTTCGTATGTGAGCCTTGGAAATCAGCTTGGTGAAGAACGTAATGCTGATGAGCCGTGGAGGATGAGAAGGCTTGCTTCTCCCGCGTTGGGAAGCAGTTCCAGCATGACTACGCAGTAAGTTTTGAAGACATTCAAAGAGTTCAAAATCTTCGCGAAAAGCTTCTGCGGACTATTGTGGTCCTAGATGCTCAATTGGAAGTGGCAAATGGGTGCGAGATTCACTGTCGAACTCTTGCTAGCAGCAAGCTGGGTCCCATGGGCTTGAATCTATCGTCAGAACTAGACGCGCATTCAGCACAGCTAAGAATTCACCGAAGAAATGTTGCCAACATTCTTGAGCGATCCGGGGGCACTTTAGACCTTGTGAGTCAAGGAAATGTCCATGAACCAGACGGATTGGGGTTAACTATGCGACGTAGCTCTTCAGAATTCTTGAATACCGTAATGACGAGAGTTTCACAAGAAATGTTGCTGCACTGCATAAAGACGTTGAAATCCTGAGGGACATAGCCCACCATGCCAGAAGGGAGGGCGAGATCATGACAAAACTGACAGAACAGAGCAGAAGAGATGGAAGGGCGTTGAAAGCCTTTTCCGTATTGGGCACGTTGTACCTTCCTGCCACATTCATCGCGGTAAGCAAAAGTTGTCGTATAGGAGCGGATGACATGAGTCACTGATCAGGTATGCCAAAAAAAATAGACGATATTTAGCTCAAGCCTCATTCAACCTCAACCGACGAATGCACCCAAGATTAATACTCGTTTCGTTTTTGCACATCAGTTTTGGCTTTTTATAGTCTTGACCGCTCCGCTGATGCTCTTAACTATTGGCTACATGGCGTGGATTGAGAAGAGATAGCAGATTGATTGTTTTTGGAATTCGTTGACAAGAAATAAGAAGACTGTTCGGAGCGATAAGGGGGGAAAGGTTTTGAAATTCTCGGTAAAATTGTGTGGGTAATCTGTTCGACATATTTTTCTAAAATTGAAGGCGTATCGGACAGGAAAAATTTGCATCCGATCTCCTGCCTGTAGCCTTGTGAAGCAAAAGAAAAAAAATTAATGGAGCACTAATAGACTTTCGATATCTCTATTTAACAGCCACTGCGTACGCCGAGTTCTAAAGAGCGCTCAAGCCCATCTTCAAGAAGAGGCACTTGAGCTTAGGGAACCCCACCAAATGGGACAGTCGCCTGAAGCCATGCCAGGAACTGGTCTACTCTTAGACAAATACACCCCCTCCCACTAACAATTGACCCCCAGCCGAGCTGGAAGCCGGTAAAAATAAAAACTAGACAACTGCTCTAGCCTTGTCGGAATTGAGGGGAAACATTTAGGCAGCTGTATTGTTATGAAAATTACCGATCAATGCCGTTCGATTGATTTTGCATTTCAGGCGCTAAAAATACACAGGCGCGTTTTCAGCTGCACACATACCATCCGCGTCTACTACGCGTGCTAGGCTGCCAAGCGCGTAACTCTAGCAGCCATAGCGATCGTCAATGCCACCGTAGCGAGAGCACAAAGAGAGTGCAACAGCTCCGTAACTATCCCATGGTCTTGCAGACGCAAAGTCCAGCATCCCACAATCAGATGCTTGGGCAGCGAATACGCCATCCTCCATCGACGAACTTCGATGACGAATTCCACACATCCGCAGCTAAGCGCCTAAAGAGACTTGACAGCGCAGACAGTTCTCTGTCTCGGAGATTGTCAGATGACGAAAACGATAGAGCTTCATTGCCAGGGAGACCTCCATCACGAGAAGTTGCCGACTCGGAGGCTGAGACTGACGAAGAGGAAGAGCAATATTCAAATACGAGCCACAAGACAGACCTCGAAAGCGCTCTTCCTCCAGTGAAAACAGACAAGGAGGCAATTGCCGAGTATGAAGCTACAAGAGCAGCTGAAGCATCAAGAAACTTGGATCTACATGAAAGGTTGGGGCAGAGGAGGTGGGTCCAAGGGAAGAGCTCGATATATGTTGATGCATTCAACTTAGCCTTAGAGACGGTTTTGGATGATGAATCACACCTTTTTGATGAAGCTGAGATGGCCGTATTTGAGCAGTGGAGGAACATGAGCTACGAGGGACAGTACTTGTGGGTATTTACCCATGCTATTGTGACTTTAGATATTATTAGACTAGAAAGACTGAACTCTCCATCAGATATGTCCGCTTGTTCTTACGTAAAACTGCGGCTTGGCATAGAACAAACCGCTTGGGATATTACGGCGACATTGCAGACCTTCCAGCAGCTGCTCAGGATCTTCTCAAGCCCTATACACTGCCAGAAGTAACAGCCACTACTCAGGTCACACCAGGAGAGGCTGAGCCTCCCAAAGACTCCACACTAGGAAGGTCATTTACATTCGCTGACGGGTCTGAAGAATATATTGACACCTTGGAAGAGGCTTCATCTCTGCTGCGGCTCGATGAGCTGAAAACCATGGCCAAGGAAGCCAAGGTGCAAGGTAAGAACAAACGAGAGCTCCTCAAAGCATTGAGGCGTACAAGTCAAGCACAGGGAGGTCTGGGCTGGGCTGGCCTCAAGAGGTCTGACACCCAAGAATCTTCAAAACCAGACCAAGCCAGTGTTACTGAGGACGAAGACCAAGAAGAATCAAACACAACCGAAGGGGTCAATACCAACAGAGACTCCCATTTTGTCCGGAAGATCTTAACAAGTACTGGACCCTGCATCCGTCTTTCCTCCCCAACGCTCAAGCTGTTTGAGCGTGTGCATCTGGTTTTTTACCGTTCTACAGAATGGACAGAGAAATCGCTTACCACCATTATCCTTGCTAGAATTTCTCGACGCAATTTTCCCGAGTACATTGTCTCGAGATCAACTAACATTTTCCCCTCAAGATCTGCATTACTAGAGTTCGAGGCTTCGATACGCACGCAATTTAGGATAGACAGTATTCTTGAGTTCAATGGTACTGTGAGCAAAGATGGGTTAGAAATGGTCAGAGACATATTCGAAGAAGTCCACCCACGCTGGAGGATACTCTTAGAAGAAGAACAGCGGAAAGAAGATCGAGTGTATGAAAGCGGAGAAGGTGCGTATCTCCGCCGGTTCTCCCCAGCGTGGGTATACAGTCGAATTGTGCACAAGGGTACCGCTGTTCTAGGACGCTTCAAGGAGCACGAAAGAGAACACCAAATGTTGAGTGAACTCTTGAATCAACAATTATTTCATGCTGCAAGACGAGGAGCTTGGTATCAGCGAAAGGCGCTTCTAGAGGAACACTACATGTGGGCACTCAAGCCCGGCGAAGGGCGCCCAGAAGAAGCCCAAAAGAAACAGTGGAAAAGAATTGCGCTCCAGACTTGCGAGGATGGCCTTCAAGACCGAGACTGCCATCTCATCTACCACCACGACCTGCAGAAGCGAGTCATGAAGCTAGAAAAAGCACTAAAAGTCGCGAAGCGGCATCAACATGATTTTGGCCACGTCCGGCTATTTAACGCAGTAGAGAGAACTGTTGAGGGTATCAGGATAGAGAAAGAACGACCACCAAGCCGGAACGGAAACCGCAGGAACGGCAATTTCGACGCTTCCCGGCGAGGCGCCAAAACCGTCTGGGTCGACGTACTCGAGGGCGGTGGTGAATGCGGTGTCGAAGCCATGTGCTTAAGCTGGTACCGCTCTCAAGGCTGGAAGGGCTACCACTCCGAAGGCGGCATCGTGCGCACGCTCTTCGGCTATCTGTTCTACGACATCCTCTTCACTTATGTCCCCAACGTCTTCCAAACACCCTATCAAAGCTGCCCCCTCGACCTCCACACCGACGCCTTTTACCCCAGCCGCTCCTCCCTCATCGTCCACCACCTCGCTTCCATCTCGAACGGATCCGCGCTCGACATCCTGCAATCCGTTCATAATCAACACCACGAGAAACAGACCTGCATTGTCGGCATCGATTGGAGCTTTTCGATCGATGATTTGCAGGAGATTGTGCAGTGTTTTGCGCCCGAGGCGCTCAGTACGGTATGCAAAGTTATGGCGCAGGAGTATGGGCAGAGGGGCGGTGGGATCCCTGATCTCTTCCTTTGGCACCCAGTGAACAGGGAGGTTATGTTCTCGGAGGTCAAGTCTGAGAATGATCGGTTGAGTGATACGCAGAGGTTGTGGATTCATGTGCTTACAGGGGCGGGGGTGAGGGTGGAGTTGTGCAATGCGGTTGCGAGGGAGGTTATGACTTTGGGAAGGTGAGCGAAGGCAGAGGGGGAAACGGGAGATGGATGTGTATGTTGTAGTGTCTCTTTGTGGACGCCGAGATCTTTTAAGATCTGGAGCAGTATTCACTGTTTTTCAAAAAAGCCTCTTACCGAGTCTTAACTTCGTTTCTTTTGGTTCCCCCCCCCTTTTTTTAAGACATATGTAAATGATATCAATAGTGTGGCCGTTGGTTTGGGTCAAACGCAATAAACCCAACCCAACTCACCCAAGGAGGTAGGTTTGGGGCCAGTTCTCTCAGCATCGTGCCCTATACAAGGGGTTAGGCTCCACATTCTTCGACATGTCAACAGATACAAGCGTCTCTAAAAGGGTTAGAGTCCACAGTATTTCATATTTCAGCCTCCAAAGGGGTTAGACTCCACAATCTATTACCTTCCACAATCGTTACATTTCTTGACGACAAAACCCCCTTAAAAAACCTACCGGACCTGCAGCATGCTTGCTTGCTCTATAATGTCGTTTTCAAGGTGTTGTTATGCGAGTACCTCCATATTTTATTTTATTTTTCTGTTTTCAGCACACACCTCCTACTCCACAGTCTCCGTCGACTGATTCCCCACCACAAACCGCTCTCTAACCCTCTCCCTTTACCCCCTCGCGCCAACCCAATCCCATCATCCCACAGCATCCCTCCATCCCGCCTCCGGATTTCCCTTTTCCACATCACCAGATCACATCCCGCCTTTCCTCAAAAACAAAAACTCGTCTTGCTGTCGTAGGGGGTTTTGGTGATGTATTTGCTTTCTGGGAGGGGGGATGGGAATGGTTCTGCTAGTCTAATGGGAAGGAAAGGGGGTTAGGGGCTGGAGAGACGTACGCAGGGTAAAGTTTCTGGGATTTTGGTAGGGGAGGTTATATCGAGCTTTGGAGTCGTTGATGGGGTAAGCCACTGAATCGGAAGCATGCTGGAAATGGAGCGAAAGGTGGGTTGTTCTGAGATAGTGAAGGATAAATATTTTTAATTCCCACCTTGTTCTAATTTTTGGCGAGCTCCTATCATCTGCCAGGGTATCATACCACCACCTCCTCTTCCACCTTCCCCAGCCCCCACCCTTACCTCCTCCCCTTCCCATTCAACTCTCTAAAAACATCCTCAAACACCGTCTCCTTCCTCCCGACCACCCCCTCCGGAATTCCCAACTTCCTCACAACCTTAAACGCCCCGGTCCCGACACTCATACTCTGCCCCATGATGATACACTCGCTAACACCCTCAATACGATCGCGCTTCATATGCCACGCGGCCTCAAATAGATGGTCCGGAGTCTTTTCAAAACTCGCCAGCTGCAGCACGCTATCGCGCATCTTGCTGAGCCCGAAGCGCGTAATGCCGAGCACCTCGCCCTTGTAGGTCATGACATCAGCGAGGAGTTGCATGTGCCGAGGGTCAATGTCCATGTCGCCCATGACGACGCCGATCTCGTCGATGATAGTTTTGCGCGCGGCTTCGATGCCCAAGACGTCGCGCATTTCCATGACCGAGTTGGTTTTTGTCGCGAGGCCGTTGACGCCTTGGGTGGTCATGCAAGCGCGGAGACCATAGCCTTCAACGAGCAGAGCGTTACGGCCTTGGTCGTCTGTTTTAATGATGGCGCGAGAAGCCTCCGGGTAGCCACGGATGGGCACGTCGGGCAACATGCGCATGATGGTTTGTACGCGGAGGAAGAGATCCATGTCTTCTTTGACTTTTGCTTTAACGCCTTTCCATTTATCCAGGGCGATGACCTCGATATAGATGATATTCTGATTGAACCTGACGTACTCGGGCTTTAATTTGAGCTTCTTGTGCTTGACAATGGCATTCTTGATGTCTTCCGCTGTTATATCGAGTTGGAGACGGCCTATTGTTTCATGGTCGATTCTCAAGGCCAGACTGCTGCCCGTTGGTGACCAGATATCCTCGATCCAGTAGACTATATCTTTAAGGAAGGTCTTCTCGATGCGGCCTTTCACAACACGAGCAGCTGTGATATCCTCTTTACTATGCAGATCACAGCTAATCACGGGCGTACTGATCGTTCGAGACGCATTGATGATTTCCTTAATACGCGGTACACCTTGCGTAATACTCATACCCGCAACACCTGCAAAATGGAATGTCTTCAAGGTCATCTGCGTGCCGGGTTCTCCGATAGACTGTGCACCAACGGCACCGACTGCGTGACCAAACTCGGTCTGAGCCCTAAAATACTTCTGTAGACAAGCCGTGACAAATGCTGTTAATGTTGCTTTTGATAGCTTGGCAATACGCTCAAAAGTGTCTTTAGGGATTTTAAATTGCGAACCACGTGGTTTCCATCTTGTAAGTTCGTCCTTGTCGAGTCCATCCGGCATAGCCATCTTTCTGCGGGCATACGCTAGTATGTGAGCTTTTCGATGTACAAAATCCTCAATAGACTGCATGAAATCTCTCGCACTCTCCAGGTGATCGATACCAGCATCACTTCGATCGTTGTAATCCAGCTCCACCCCTCCCGCAGAGTGACGTTTCAACTTTGCCCGCTCCGGCAAAAGCAATTTAGTACACATCTCGATGATCTCCCAAGGATGCAAGCTTCGCTCTTTGTTGCTCCAAGTGGTAGCCTAGTGCAATAATTAGCATGCCTACGAACACCTAGAGAAGCCAAGGCTCACCTCAGCATGTGTAAATGTTCTTTCGAAATGCACCGGTTTTGCTTTGCCCTCCATGTCCACGGGATCAAGCTTGTCGTCACCATATTGGAATTGTACAATATTCGAAGACGAATTGCGCACGGTATGATCATACTGCGTGGAGAGATCTTCAAGTGACTTCATCAGTCGTCGAGACATGTATCCAGTCTCGGCAGTCTTCACAGCAGTGTCGACCAGACCCTCTCGACCGGATATTGCGTGAAACAGGAATTCTGTAGGCGACAGACCAGAGAAAAAGCTGTTCTGCACAAACCCTTTTGACGGCGGTTGACGAGCGTTTTTGGGAAAGTGAGGAAGGCTTCGATCTTGAAATCCATCTGCGACACGTTTGCCACCAATAATCTGCTGTCCAACAACAGCAACCATCTGTGAGACGTTGATATTCGAACCCTTAGACCCCGACGTTGCCATTATCAACGGAGAATTCCATCTGCTGAGCTCAGCAATACAGTGGTCTCCCGCCTGCTGTCGCACTTTACTCAAGATACCTGAGATTAGGTTCTCCATTGTCTGCTCTTCATCACACCCTGGAGCTTTGTCAAGCTTTCCAAGCTTGAATTTTTCGATTATGCCGTCGCATTGTGCATATGCTCGTTCCACAAGCTGCATCTTGAGATTGACCAGGTTATCACCCGGATACACGTCGCTGATTCCAATGGAGAATCCCTGGTTGGTAAGCCATCGGGCCGAGAGTTTTGCAAGTCGGTTCATGGCCTGAACAGCGGCATCTGGACCAAAGTCACGCAGGAGAACATAGAAGACAGAGTCTTTCTTCCCGGAACCTATAGTTGATTTATCCATCACACCGCACATGACTTCAGAGTTACGTATAACTAGCCAGCCATCGTTCTTGTCGAGATCACGTGGTTGACCTGGCACAGCGCGATACTCACGGCATGCTGCATCAAGGTTGACCATGTTTGGACAAGACTTGTTGGGGCGCATCATCATATTGAAGACTTGTTTTCCTGTCCAAAGCATCTGTGGCTTCAGCACAGCTGGAGGTGGTAAATCAAGTTGTGCGTTACCATCAACCATGTACATGCAGACGTTGCTAAAAGTTTTGCGGTCATAGAAGACGTCTTTGCTGCTGAGTAGATACGCTCCAGTTATGAAATCTTGTATGGCGGATATGATTGGCTCCCCATTCTTTGGTGTTGCTAGGTTATGTTTGACTCCCATGAGTTCGATAGCCTCTATCCGCGCTTCCTCAGTCTGTGGGACGTGCAAATTCATTTCGTCTCCATCAAAGTCGGCGTTATAAGGATTGCACACACATTCGTTTAGACGGAAGGTGCGATGGGGTCTAACCTTGACATAATGACTGAGAATGGAGAGCTTATGGAGCGAGGGTTGCCTGTTGAAAAGAACAATATCGCCATCCTCAAGATGCCGCTCAACGATGTCACCTATCTGAAGATGATCCGCATGAGCACTCAGTTTACCATACTTCAGGTATTGCTTTATGTTTTGGTCCTCTTTTATTATATAGTTCGCTCCAGGCCATTTATTGGCCCCATTATTGATCCGCGCTCTTAGTTTTGCTATGTTGTAACGAGATACTCGCTCAGGGTATGTAAGGTTTTTGGCAATGAGCTCCGGCACCGCTACTTCCTCAATACTAAGATTTGGATCGGGGGAGATGACGGTCCGTCCGGAGAAATCGACACGCTTGCCTGAAAGATTACCCCGAAAGCGACCCTGCTTGCCCTTCAGCCTCTGGCAGAAGCCTCGTATTGTTTTTTGATAGCCCAAGGGAAGCAAGCCAGGGACGTCGCTATTGATATACATGGCAATTTGGACCTGCAAGAAATCCCATTGTTCTAAGATGGTTTGTACAGGTAGCCCTTTCTTGAGGCCTTCTTTGATGAGTGTATTGATATGAACTATGTCACAGAGCTTGACTGTGATATCGTCCTCGGTACTTGATCCATCCTGCGGGACTGAGGGACGGATGGCGACCGGTGGAGCGGGGACATATTGCCAGAGAAACAACTCCGGCCTCCCTTCAGCAGGGTTCATACCTAGTAGTTCGCAGTCGGAAGCGGTGATTTGTTTGAACAGGTTCAAGACCCTTAGAGGATTCAGGTCGTCAACGGCTTTCTTCGCATGCTTATCAATCTCTGGGTTGTTTTTCCGGGCATCATTGAGTGATTTCTCAAAGAGAATTTTCGCCACCGGTGGTAATTTTTTGGCGGCATTGGAGCTATTGAAGGTCTTGAACCTGTCGTGTATGAGTTTCAACGGATGCGGGCCAGCTTTCTTTACCTGTCCATTGATCGATCCGCACGAGTAGCATGTCTTAGTTTTTCGACACTGGTCATTGACCTTCTTACAGATTTGCGTCCGCCTCAAGTTATCGATGTTTGGCCGGCGTAGATCGCGAAGGAACTGCCTACATTCTTTCTCGGACAGCAGTATTCGAGCACAGTCCTAGCAGGCATTAGTTTGGTGACAGTTCTCGAGATTTGAATTTTTTCTACTTTACAGATATTTTGTAACGTTGAGATGATCATCTTCATGTAGCCAATATGGAACGCGGGCAGAGCCAGCTTAACATAACCGAAATGACCATTACACTGTTGCAGAGCTTCGCCGCACGTCTCGCAGAACCCGGTCTTGGTTGATACTCCCATCCGAGGGTCGAGAGGACCATTGACCACGATTGCACGATTCCTCGTAGGATCGTAGAGATCCCGGTCACATACTTCTAGAACGCTTTGGTTCACGATGTCTTGGTTTGACCTATCGACAGCTTAGGCGTGGCCTCCCAATGATACTGTTCTATATCCTGGACATACGGTAGACCAAACTTCAGCTCTTTGATCCGTTTGGGTACTGTGTCCACCACCTGCTCCTTCACTGATTCCCCAGCAGGTTGTAGTTGCTGCATATTGGTAGCTGCTACCGGTTGCGGTATGGAGCTAATATCTTGTGGTGATAGAGCTGCTGCATGGATGCCGCCTGTGAGGGATTTCGTGAGGGGCTTCTGTGCGAATATCGAAGAATCTACCTATAGAGATCTGTACGCGGTGTTTGGACATCGAGTCATGAAGGTCGGCCCCAGCCAAAACTTTGGCGACCCAGGTTGACGTGGGGCAGCCCTACAAGGCATTCCCCGCCAAATATCTCTCAATTTCTCTACGAGTGTTTGCGTTCGAGCGGAAACTGGGAGGTGTGTCACAATAGAAGAAGTATAGATTTGGGTTCTCGATGGCTATGCACCATGTCCATTCCATTGTCCTAAATCCTCCACACCACAAAACTCTCCGGTTTGGCCCCGAAGGCTCCCGCGGATATTCGAATTACGCAGTTAATTGTACAGAATCCGACAAAATTCCCCATTGGAGTATCTATTTGGCCAAGAATGCCTGGAAAGCCTTTGACTCTATCGTAATGTTGCCCACAGCCCGTAACTTCTTCCTCCCCTCTTTCTGTTTCTCCAAGAGCTTCCTGCGCCTTGAAATATCAGCCGCGTGCAGCTTTGCCAATACATCTTTTCGAAATGGTTTTATGGTCTCCCTCGCCACAATCCGCTTTCCCGCAGCAGCTTGTATGACAATCTCGAACATCTGCCGATCGACGTGTTCTCTAAACTTCGTGACCCACTGTCTTCCAAGTCTATCCGTTTGCGAGGTATGTACGACCCGAGCAACGGCGTCAACGGGGATCTTGTTAACAAGCAGCTGAAGCTTGGTAATATTGCTTCTGCGCCATGCGGATTCCTCGTAGTCAAGACTTGCATAGCCTTTCGTGACTCCTTTAAGCTTCCCGAAGAAGTCGTCCACTAAGTGTGCAAGGGGAAGGTCGTACTTCAAAATTACCTGCGTCGAGGTAAAGAAGGAAAGCTCCTTTTGCTCGCCTCGATTACCCTCACAGAGCTCAATGACCTTACCCAAATACTCCTCGGGGAGCGTGATTGTCACTAATACATATGGTTCTTGGAGCTCGACGACACGCGAATGCGCCTCGTCCTTGTCGGGGAAGTCCGCTGGATTCGAGATCGTCCGCTCTCTTCCATCCTTGTAGATGATCTTGAACGGCACTGTAGGTGGTGTAATAATGATGCTAGCGCCATGTTCCTGTCGAAGTCGGTCTTCAAAGACTGAGCAATGGAGTGTTCCAAGGAAGCCAAGCCTCCATCCAGCACCCAAGGCTTCCGAATATTCTTTCTGCAGCGTTACACTGCGATCGTTCAGTATAATCTGTTCGATGCTATCTTCTAAATGCGCATAGTCGCCTTGATCCACTGGAAAGGCTGCAACGAAAACCATGGGTTTTGGCTCCACGAAGCCTGGCAGACGCTCAACCAATTTCTCAGATCCAACGGTCGTGTAGGTATCTCCGACCTTTGCCTCCTGACTCTTTTTCATTCCCGGATTGAAATAGACGTAGCCAAGTTGCCCGGTCCTAAGGACAGTCTGCGGTGTCTGGTCAGGGTACATAATCCCGACTTCACCGACGGTGTACTTCAACCCTGTAGCGAAAGATACAATTTGGTCACCAGCCTTGACTTGTCCATCAAATATTCGAACAAGAATAATCACTCCTTTATAATTCGAGTACCATGAGTCGATTAGCAATAGCTTTAGTGGGCTATGGACGTCGCCAATAGGACTAAATCTCGTTAGCAAGGCGACAAGTTTATCATCAAAGCCCAATGCTTACGCTGGAATCTGCTGAATCACAGCCGGTAGAACAGCCTCTACATTCAACCCCGTCTTCGCAGATACCAGCACAGCCGTCTCTGGATCAAGCTCAAAGGTGCTCTCGATCTGCTCGAGGGCTCGAGGAGCATCTGCCGATGGCAGGTCGACTTTGTTGATAATTGGCAGTAATTGAAGGCCTTGGGAGAATGCTAAATAGAAATTCGCTACAGTTTGTGCCTGTACACCCTGGCTGGCGTCCACAAGGAGAAGTGCCCCACCGCAGCTGGCATAGCTTCGCGACACCTCAGCGCGGAAATCGACATGACCAGGTGTGTCTACGAGATGTAGCAAGTAGTCCTCTCCGTTGTGTTGGTATATCATACTACACGTCTGTGCCTTAACCGTAATGCCACGCTCGCGCTCGACGTCGAGCTTGTCCAAGATCTGCTTGTTTCCACCTGGTGCAATAGTGCCCGTGAGCTCGAGCAAGCGATCGCTGAGGGTACTTTTGCCATGATCAACATGAGCGACGATGCAAAAGTTGCGGTAACGGTCTAATGGAATCTCAGATATCCTCTTCTCTAAGTTGCTGATGATCCTTGTCGGGGCGGCATTTCTGATGGAGGTAGATGTGAAATAGCGTTTGTGGATGCCGGAAGTTGCTTGTCGTTGAACTGGCGAGAAGGAAGCATTCCTAAATATTACTGGAGCTCTAATCATCGACTGAAGGCATGATCGCATGAGGCTGTTGATGTTGGATTGGATTGGATTCAATGGAAGAGAGAATTCAAAGACTTAGAGTTGGCCTAGAACTAGCGTGCTGCGGGAGCGGGAGCGCGAGCGGGGACTAAGCAGCTTGTCGCATGGGCAGGGTTACCCCAATATGGTCAATAAGTTACTCTAAGCTTCATTATCAAATCACATCCAGAAGCTCCAAAGAGACTCTTCAAGATGTCAGCGGAAAAAGATAAATCGAAAGTCCATAAGCTTTCGCTCAAAGGTACTTGTCGGCGCTGCTCTCACACTCGATCTATGTATACCTAACAACTTCAAGGCTCCTCCAAGCTGATCGCTGAATTCTTCGAATACTCCATCAACACGATCCTCTTTCAGCGTGGCGTTTATCCGGCTGAAGACTTCACTCCGTACCTCTTCCCTTTCCAATCTTTTCTGAAATCGGAAACCTAATCGAACGCTTCACAGTGTCAAAAAGTATGGCCTCAATATGCTCGTCACGTCCGACGATCAAGTCAAAGCCTACATCAAGAAAATAATGTCCCAGCTTAACAAATGGATGACCGGCGGCAAAATCTCCAAACTAGTCGTCGTAATCACCTCTAAAGAAAGGGGCGAGCATATCGAGCGCTGGCAATTTGACGTACAAATCTTCAATAAACCCTCCAAGAAATCCCACGCCACCAAACCCACAGACAAGGAGAACGCCGCCCCAGAAGAAGCCGCGACTGCTCCGCCTGCAGAAAAAACCGAGAAAGAGATACAAGCGGAAATACAGAGTATATTTAGGCAGATTACGGCGAGCGTGACTTTCCTGCCGCAGCTGGATGGGAATTGCACGTTCAATGTGCTGGTGTATGCGGATGCAGATTCGGAAGTACCAATGGAGTGGGGGGATAGCGATGCGAAAGAGATTAAAAACGGGGAGAAGGTGCAGTTGAGGAGTTTTAGTACGAGCAACCATCGGGTGGATACGATGGTTAGCTATAGGTTTGTCACCGTTCTGTGTTGGGGCTGGTAAGATGTACTAACGGGTATTATAGGCTGGCGGACTGAATATATGTCTGGGGTTAAAGGCGTTTTGAGCAGCGGTAAGCTAGTGATAGGATCTGAGCTGAGCAATTGACTGCAGGTTCATCTCATCTCAATGAGTATCTGTCATCGTAGTGGAGATACCCCTAGTGGGGTAATGGAGCGTGGGTATTTTCCGTATTTCAAGAATCATAAGCTCATGAAAACTTATAAAGCACTTGCACATCCCAGATCTGTATGCCCGACTTGCTCCTAACCTGCTGCGATTGACTGGTAAAAATACTCACCATAGTTGAGCTCCTTGCTTTTTGAATATCGTCGTCATAATAGCTGTCTCCACTTGAGAACGGATCTCTTGTGTCATATTCGAGTATCGCTGCGTCATCCCTGAGCGGATTTTCATCAGGTGCCCCATGTCGGAAGTAGGCATATTAGCAAGTTCTGTTGTTCTCTCAGTATTGAATTCGATCGCTTTGTCGTCTCCTAATTCGGTTGTCAAGACTCCAGATCTTTGTTCGGTGGCAAGGTGAGTATATTTCGAGAACTTGCTCCAACTGTCTAGCTTTCGGCGAAGTCCCACTTCAGCATCAAGCGATGTTTCACACTCAGCGCTCAAATTTAGGAGATCCGGGTCAGTCTTCGATTCGAAATAGCCGGACACTTCTAACCTACAACAAGGATTGGGGAAGGCATATTTCTTAGACCGGACATCCACCTACAATCAACAGTGTACTTCAAGGGACCAGTGCGCCAGATGGAGGAGCAGGCAATATGGTAGTTCATCTTTCATCAATGTCTTCCTGATACGTGACCCGTAAGTAAAACTGTTCTACGACCATGTCTATTCTGGTTTCCGATTCTTTTTGACCAGCATATGCCACCACCCTTACCAAGCTTTTATCCCAGGCTTGTGCTCTGTTTGACCATCATATCTGCTTGATGCATAGTACACGAAACCCAGCAAATTTTCGGAGATGTTCGTGTTCAACTTAACTTTCAACGCAAGTTTAGCTTCTCACGCATCTCAATCCTCTGTTTCTGTCCAGTCCAGCCGTTGCGAGTCTTCACACATGGCTCGCCTGTGGTATGGCGATATGCGCATGCGACTTGCAAGCGCGTGATGCCTCATTGCCTCGACATTCAGATTAGGTTGGCATATCAGCGACAGCACGCCAAATTGTCATCCGCATGGGAAATTTACCTTAAGCGCAGGATGCGCTACTGTAAAGCGCCCAAGTATTTCAGTATATCTCACGGCGAATATAGAAGTTCACAGACAAGAACCGCGCAGAATGCCTCTTTCGCTTAGCTTCCTAGTCTCATCTCACCTCTTCATTACGGCGCTCTTGCGCCCATCGACGCTCGAGCATAGTTCGTCGCTGATCCTTGATAGAGCTAATTTCCGCTTAATGAACGACAGTCCCTTCGGTCGTCCCATCACACTTACGTCGCCCATCCTGCCTAATACCTGGAATGCCACCGATGCCTCCTCTGCTTGTCAGCTGCAGCCTTCACCAGACCAACCAAATGGAGAGCCCATCGACGTGAAAGACTGCTATCAGGTCATTGCAAACTTACTTCGCCGCGATGACATCGAGGATGCTCGGAAGTTCGACGCTAATAAAGCTCTCGCTATCTGGAGTTATGGAACGTGCGCAGTAGTTTTGAAGCCAAGCACAACAGCAAACGGCCCTGCTTTTGATACCTTTCCAATAATCGACATTGCACGAGCAGCAGCTACCGTCAGCACTAACTGCGTTTCAACGCCTGCAAATTTTCATGGCGGAGCTTACACCGTACCTCTCGGCCCCCGGGGCATCTTTCACATTGATATCATCTACAACCCGTCGCGTCAGAAACCTATACCCGGCTCAACGGTGCTTGCAGCAAGTCCCACAAATGGCACCCGTCCCTCTCCTAACCCTACCCCCCCAGGACCTCCAATTAGCTGCTACGACCACGATCCTGAAACCCTCCCCTTGACCGAATCCGACTGCAACTTCCTCATCGCCGGAATTCTCTCCAGAAACGATGTAATGGCCCAAAAGACATTCTACGACCCGGATACGGTTACCAATATGACCTCCAACAGCAAATACACCTTGCAAACCCCCGGACGCTTCAGAACCCCGTGGCTGCTCCGTAGCGCCACTTGTAACATCCTGACGTACGAGGCCTTGCAGCTGCGGTGAATCTCTTTGCATGCGGCGCGAACCACTGCCACCAAGGCATTTTGGACGATGAAGGCGGCAGAGGAACAAGGGGTACGGTGGGAGTGCGATTGAGCGTGTCCGGGCTCTGGAGGAGCGGTGCGAGGAGCTTACAAGAAGCCTGAAATGCTCGTCTTTCTTCAACTTGTGCACCTTGTGTCGGTGCAGCCAGTAGCCAGCAGTCAGCAGAACTATTTCCTAATAATTCACTTCGATTCTGCAATCGAGATGGCTGCGTTCAATCCGATACCCTAGACTTATGTCCCGACTGCTCCGCGTTCCAACAGCCTGATAACTCGTCGTAACATCACTCCGAAGCGGTTCAGCAAGCTCAAGGAAAGTCAGCACATTGACTCAGGCGGGATGGCGCACGATAGGCTTCGCTATCAGTCGCAGCAATTCCTGATGACAATAGCAACAACTGGTTTTGGATTAACGGTACGTTTCGGGATGTGAATATCTGGTTGTAGCGATCGTAACTGACTGATGGGAATTTGGTGCAGAAACCGGCACTGTCTTTAATAATCGCGACGACAACTACAATCTTTCTACAATCGAAGAGCTTTTGAGGGGCTTTGCAACTAAAGACCCAAGCTCAAATTACATGAATCAAGGGATCGAGAAGGCAGTTTTCGAGGCAAGGGGTAGTTCGATCGATCGCGACAGATCATCATCTGGCCATAATTCAGGCGCCAGCCAACGTGAGAGCGCCCATCATCATCGATTTTGACCCAGAAAAGCCCCTCTCTAGGTTTCCGATATAGTGTAGAAAGTTCAATTGTCCTGAAAGAAGACGAGCGAAGTGCCATCGAAGCTGAAGGCAATAACGATAGTGTCTGCGTCGAAAGTGCGAAGCCAGACACGCGCGTTCTCGGTAGCACAGAGACCGCTTTCGACTGAAGCACTTCAGTACCTCCTTCCAAACTCAAAAAATGCCGCGACATTGAGCATCGGAACTTATCCGAGACGGCTCAGCCATTGCGGCGAGCAAAAAGCTTTGCCGTCGGGTCCTACGCCTCCTCATGGTCTCTTTCCGCGTCCCTCAAGCGTGCCTTTACACGACTGCAGCAGGGCAAATGACTTTTGCACAGGTCGCGCGAGATCCGAGGCCACGATATCGCGTTCCGGTCGTTCTCGCAGCGGCGCTAGAGCCTTCAGAGCGACAACACAGTACCAGTTCTGCCAAGGCGATCGTCTCTATACCAGTCAAAGCGCACTAAAGGGAACCGAGCTACATGGCCCCGTTCTAGGTTTCGATGCCTTCATCAAGGAGGATGATCGGCGGCGGCAGCAGCAGCGGCAGCGGGAGGAGGAGGAGAACATTGATGATAGCGACAACAACGACAATGGACAGCCACAGCGTGAAGCAGATACCGTGGTAGGGGCGCTGACGGTCATAGAGGGTGGTAGGATTTGTCCTTCCCGCAAGAAAGAAGGAAGTGCAAGGCCGGGCAAGCGACAGAGATCGCCGCTTCCCTCTTCCTTTCCAATTTTAAAGCCAGATCAAAAAGAGGCGGGGAGCCATAGCGATGATTGCAGCGACGAGCTTGGCATCACCCACATTAAATCGGACGAGAAAGATAGGAGGCTACGTTCTGCGAAACGGGAACGGCCGTCACTATCTAACGGTAAGCCAGCGCAAAGAGAACGTCAGCATCATCTTCAGCAACAGTCTCCTCGCCAACCTCAAGCACGCCTCACGGCTCAGTGGCATTGCGCTAAGATTCCTGTTCCTTTACAGCGGTGATCCGAGCCGGTCATGACCAGCCAGGATTCTCTTCCGGCCCGTTTACCAGACTCATAAAAGAGATCGGCCACGTCGGGGAGATTACCGTCTCTACAGTCAAACCGCTGCCAACAACATCAGTTCCTATTGACTGGCTTCAGCCGGCATACCTTATCGCGGAATTTACACAGCCAAAGAACAACGGGATTTGCCTCGGCGGCTAGCAGTTTCTACGAGGATGGGGCACGGACTCAGCTCCAGCATGGTGCTATCGTTGATGCCGGGATTGCGTCGCAGAGAACTGAGCCGTCAAGCAGCTATGTTGACGGCGATTTCAGCGACAGCGATCTTGACCTCAGCAGCCGCAACAACGGTGAATATCCGAGCGAGGATGAGCGAGGCTATTCGAGCACGAGGAAGCATAGCCCATGGTCAGAGTTGGACGAGCAGCGCTTGTTGTTGTACAAGAAAGAGGAAAAATCTTGGAAATGGATATTCGACAGATTCTCAGCTAGGACTTCGGCTGCAGTACGCACACGCTGGAACATGATACGGTCCAGAGCCGTATAAAGCTCGTCACATGGGTGGAGAAAGAATAATTCAACCGCTTTCCACCTTATTTGTTTTATCTACTGTGGCTCTACCTGCACGCTTCATTCCTGACTCGTTTCCCGCTCAACTTCTGGATTCATTCCACCAGCCATGCTTCACGTTCATAGATAGTGAAATGAATGTCTAGCAAGGTCGCCTTTCCGTAAGCACACTGGCACCTTTTGCATCTCGCAAGTTTTTTGGCATTTTCCTCCCCTGCGAAGCCACACCCAGAACGCTGCCTTCTCGCAATGAGGATGTAAGGTCATTCCTTGAAGCTACGCTTCAATCGAAAACTGACGTGCTATTTAGTTAATATTCCATTTACGCAGTGTATCCCCCGCGGCAATTGTGTAAGGATGATCGGCACCGATCCTTTTTATATGACACCTGACGACGTCGCCCATTAATCGAATCGCTTTGCTTTTATGCCGCTGAGCATAATATGTGTGTGCCAGATTGGCTATGCTGATCAGCGTGGATGGATGCTCCGCTCCCAGCACCCTCTTTTTCGTCTTCAAGACTTGCACGCCCAGCTCCTCGGCCTCCTTCCATCGTCCTTGATTCGAGTATGTTAATGTCAGATTGGCTATGCTGGTCAGCGTGTCTGGATGCTCCGCTCCCAGCACCCTCTTTCTCGTCTCCATGACTTGCACGTTCATCTCCTCGGCCTCCTTCCATCGTCCTTGATTCCGGTATGTTGATGCCAGATTGGCTATGCTGATCAGCGTGGATGGATGCTTCGCTCCCAGCACCCTCTTTCTCGTCTCCATGACTTGCACCTCCAGCTCCTCGGCCTCTCTCCATCGTCCTTGATTCCAGTATGTTGATGCCAGATTGGCTATGCCGGCCAGCGTGTCTCGATGCTCCGCTCCCAGCACTCTTAAACTCGTCTTCATGACTTGCACGTTCAGCTCCTCGGCCTCTCTCCATCGTCCTTGATTCCAGTATGTTGATGCCAGGTTGGCTATGCTGGTCAGCGTGTCTCGATGCTCCGCTCCCAGCACTCTTAAACTCGTCTTCATGACTTGCACGTTCAGCTCCTCGGCCTCCTTCCATCGTCCTTGATTCCAAAATGTAAATGCCAGGTTGTTTATGCCGGCCAGCGTGTCTCGATGCTCCGCTCCCAGCACCCTCTTTCTCGTCTCCATGACTTGCACCTCCAGCTCCTCGGCATCTTGCCACAGTCCCCTTAGGGTAAATATGACAGCTAGGCTATCCTTAATGGTAGTAAGTAAGGTGAAAGCGTTGTATAAGATAGAATTGATTGCAGCAAGATCTTTCTGTAGTTCTAATTGAGCGTTAACTAGATTGTAGTTCGCCGTGTTGGAAATAGTGTTTTGTGCCGTATCTAGGCTTCCAGAATTAAGATTTCGAAAAAGCTCATTCTGTATAATATCATGAGTGGAGCTTATTTGTTCGATCTCTAAATTAAGATCTGGTTCTGATCTGCCGCTTTGTTGTACTGCTTCTATTGCTTTTTCATAATTTTGATCTAGCCCAAAGCCTAGTCGAAAACAAACGGCAAGCTGGAATGAAGCTTGTTGAAGTTGGCTCAAGGAATTCGTGATCCTAAAATCTTCCAGCCTTTTCGAAAGACAGGAAACTATATGACGACGAACGCGATAGTCGGAAATATAGAAAGCTATAATTGATCTAGAAATCTAAATTAAATTAGTATTATGTTATAGTAAAAATTAATTTACTTACCTGGAACGGCTCTAGTAAATCGCTAGTCGAAACTCCAACACTCGATTCAGATGACACAATGGCCTTCATGGTTGACGAGAGTGCGTCGAGAATCTCGATTAAGGTGCTTATGTCAGAAGCCCGGTTTTCTTGGTCTGCAGCCAAACAGGATCGGAAGAATGACACTAAACCACTAGCTTCCCTCGCTGAGAATTGTGCTGTTTCGTAGGTTAATCTTTCGGTGGTTTCCTTCAGTCCGTCTTGCTTCTTCGATTCCAAAGGATGGGGACGTTTGTCCGGCAGAGGGTCGAAAATAAGGTCGTTTTCGGCCAGTTTGTCGTTGAACAAGAACCATAAACATACCAAGCCAAAGGAATAAATATCCATTTTGACCATTTCAGAGAACAGATGTCCTCGATCATGTTGTTCCGGAGCTTCCCAAGGTACGGACCGTGGCATATACCCGTGATCACTATCGCCGGGGAGTAGAACGGAATACCCAAGATCTGCAATCTTTGCTGTGTAACTTCCATCCTTATCTTCAGATATAAGCACGTTATGGGGCTTGATATCTCTGTGAACGACGCCTATAACGCATAAGTCAAATAAACATCTTCTATACTTATTGGCTCACTCACGGTTCTTATGCAGGTCTCTGATCCCACTGGCAATATCGATGCATAGTTTCAGTCTTCCCGTGAAACCTAAGTTCCTGCCACAGTCTGATCTCATAAAGCAATTCAAGTCTCCATGCTTTGTCTTTTCGAATACCAGAACCGGCCAGACTTTAAGCCAAGGTGCTTCGGTAGCCTCTGGGTGGTGATCGTTTTTTTGAACGGGAGTTCGGACATCCCAGCACACGCCTATTAGATGAAGGATATTCGGATGATTGCAAATCTCCGGATGCCGTAATATAGAGACTTGTGATACCAAGGCGCGATAGATTTCCTCTTCCTTTTCTTCTCTTTCCTCTTCTCCTTTTTCTGGCTTTACCCGATTGAATGCAAAGCTCATGGCCACGCTGACTAACGACTGACGCACCTCAGACTGTCCACCGACTCCCAAGGCATCTAGAGCTGGCTGCCATGTAATAGGAAGGAAGTCGATCTCTAGGTTTTGACATGTCTCGAGAAACGTGATGAAGTCGTAACGAAAGTCGTTTTCCTTGAGGTCAGTCCTTCGAACTATAGAGTGGTACGACGATCGAATCTGAGACGCTGAAGATTCCGCAGGGGAGATGGAGGCCATTGCTATTGCGATGTACGAGGTAATTTGAGGTAACGGATCGAGTGCTGTATGAATAGTGGCTTGTGAGAAAAGAGAATGACTCGAGATTTAAGGACAACGTAGCTGCTTCAGGAAAAGCTGGGTGCGAAATTTGCAAAAGAATTCATCGTGCGGTTGCACTCTAGTTGCAAATCCAAGCACCTCACTGGTGCCCCTCCATAGAATGTCTTGCTAACGTAAAAGCCAGCCATTGGCCGAAATGCTACGCCCGATTCTTTCGACCGCAAGCAGGGAAAGTGCTGCGGTCATTCCTGCGCAGTCGGACGTAATTAGGCTGCAATGAAAGGCAGTGATAAGGTACGTAAAATATCACCATAAGCAGCCGAAGGAGTAAATACTACATGACCAATTCCCAGCCAGGCTGGGCGACCAGACCTATTTCCGTTTGAATAGACAGATGGCAGAAGCACGTCTACCTTACTGCACGTTGTCATAGCTTTGCTATGCTTCTGCCTAGTTGCTGCTTAGAACACCACGCCCGGCTTCTGCATGGGCGTTCTGACTGCAAGGCATACTCCACACAATGATTTTTGGAAAAAGCAAGTCTGCCTGATCAAAATGACTCGTTAAATTCATCCCGGAGTAGGAACACTTTGTACGGTAAGCCTGCCAGCAACTCCACGCCAGACCCATGGTTCGTAAACCGCACATTTCCACCACAGTCCTCTCGAATCCCTGACTGAGTACCGTTTCCTCATCGGACCCTTCCACGTTACTAAGATTTCTACTCAGATATTCGTCAACGACATCCCTATAGATATCTATTGCAACTGCCAGTTCTGGAAACCGTTTTTGGCGTTGCCTAAAGTATAACGAACGTCTCCAGAACGTAACCAGTATAAAGGCTATCGGTTATATCTTGCACTCACTAAGCCGGGCCAGCTTCTGTACGACGGACTCCGAGAACTTCAAGTAGATCGCGGTAGAATTGTCCTCATCTGAACGTTCGGCACCAGCTCCGGCCGGTGGATCTGCTCTAAGCAAGGAATCGTTAAGACAAGCCTTCACGCAATTGCTATATTCTATGCCAGCCCTTGATTTTAGCACTGGCATCCATCCAGTCAGCAGCTCCTTGGCTATGCTTTCGGGGGAGCCGGTAGGAGGTATCATGTCGTGCAATGGCTTCCATACGCCGATTTCGAATAATATTAACCCAAGGCTATAATAGTCGAAACCCGGCTCAAAACGCTCGTCGTTCTTGAGATACCTTGGGTGCAAATAGTCTCTCTCTTGTGGATTGGGATCTACACCCTCAGTAAAAGCGCTTGGCTCGTTTTTTCGGCTATACAAAATACCAATAATATACGGCTCTGTCAACGCCGACAGCGGCTGCATAGTATCATGAAAAAACAAAATATTGGCCGTCGAAAGCCTTCTGTGTAGCCACGAAACGTTGTGGAAATCCAGAACGGTCGAGGAGAGAGCTTGCGCGAGCGAGAGCCTCGTTCCAAGGTCGGGAAAGTTTTTGCGTGATTTTTCGCCTTGTAGCAGAAACCATTTAAGCGTAGATACGGTGATGGTGCGATCAGTAAGGCTCTTCGGGATGCTGTAAGCGAGCCCAAAAGCTTTGCGATCGGGCTTGTGGCAGTAGCCTTTGCAGGGTAGTATACGGAAACGAGAGACCGAGGGAAGACAACGTAAAAGAGAGGCGATGGCTTGAATACGAGGTTCGATTGTATCTCGGCGAACTGGATCTTCGTATCTCTTCCATTCGATCAAACATGATTCGTCTGCGCTGTACTGAACCTTGTCGGACTCAGTTCCAGACTTGATATCATCAAGTTGAATATTGCGCCACTTTCCAACGGTGTGCGAGTCGAAAGAAAGCTTGAGGCCATCCATGGGGGCTTCTCCAGACAAGGCACGCAGCGTTATTTGCTTAGTGTCAGCCATGTGTCCTATTTCCTTGACATCGATATATTGAGACAGAAGCTGGAGGTACTCTGTGCTCTCCGCTTCCAATAGACTGGTCTCCAGATACATGTTCGCGCTGGTCTGTATCGAGTGTTCGAGAAATGCTAACAGCGAAGAGTTATGCTGTCGGAATGGTAGTATTAGACGTCGCCGTATATTTTTCGACAACGGATCAGAAGTTTCTAGTACATTCTGAAGACTCTCGAGCCTATCTAATGTTCCTTCGAAATTGTCGCATCCGGAGAGATGTTTAAGCGATACGTCTGGAGTGTGATCACTGATAAGACCCAAAGAATGCTGCCAGCCCATGAAACTCTTTTTTTCGATCAGTAGCTCGATTCCCGTCTGACCTGTCATACTCTCAAACCGCCCGAAGTTACGGGAAATCTCTTGAGCAAGTGCATGAAGAGTAATAAATTGAAGTTCAGCAACAACGTCACCAGCAAGAGGTCGGTCGCCGGGATCCAGGACAAGAATTTGCCTGACCAGTTCCAGAAGCATTCTCTCGCTCGAAGAGCATTCGGGGACGAGCTCCTGCAACCAGCTATGCATCCCTCGGTTTTCGGTATCCCCACGGTGAAAATAAGAAAGGATTTCCCCGTCGTTGTTGAACTTTCTGGCTTGTTTGAAGGACTCGACGCCGTCTTTGCCTCTTCTCATGTAGGCCAGGACGTTCGCAACGATGCACCCAAATGACCATATGTCGCTCGATCGGTGAACCGTGTTACATACCTTTCCATTGAGGCTCTGGCATTCGGGGGCGATTTCGTACCCGTTTCGTGTTCGATAATGAGTTTTTGAGCCGTCGGCGCCGTGTTTGAACCGTGACAAACCAAAGTCAGCTAAAATAAAACGTCCGGCGTCAACCAAGACGTTCTTTGGTTTTAAATCATGGTGGCAACCGATTCGCCTGATATCAAACCCGCCTGCAGTGAACTCATGGACGCTGTGGATTGCAGAGGCAAGTCCTGTGAAAGCTATAAGAAAGCTTTCATTCCTCGCAAACAGCGATGGGCGTTCGCTCGTGAGAAGATCCCCTAAGTCACCTTCACTAGCTTTAGGAAAAAGTAAATGAATATTTTGCTCGTGGTGATAGCAAGAAAGTAGGTGTACAACGTTCGGGTGTTTAAGAAGATTAAGAAACGATAGATTTTGCACTTCCGTCTCAAAGTCATTCTCCTGCGGCGCCATTTCCTTGCGGACAAGGCTTATAACCCCCGGCGCTGCAGTAGTCCCTACTCTACTCAATCGGTGGTGTGCGTCGTTGATCTCGACATCGAAAACAACTCCAAACCCCCCCGAGGTGAGGCGAACATTCTTCTGGTACGGCAAGATTGTCTGATCCTGGAAATAACGCGGAATCCGAGAATCCGAGAAATAAGGAGCGCAAAAAACCCATTGTTGGTCATGAAATAATTCGGCTTGAAGATTCGGAAGTATCGACTGTAGATACTGAATGCTAAAGGGTAATTTGTGGTCAAGAGGTGATTCTTGGAAATGATCGTCTTTGACAAATTCCTCGATGAGCTTGAGATGGCCGATTAGGACAAGAATTGCGAAGACTTTTCTTGCCTTCCTAAATACTGCATCGGTTATGTCCACTACTTTCGAGTCATTGATGGTATTCTTGCAAGCTTGTATGATCTTGTCCGCTGTTAGAAGCTCAAACAGCCTCGCTTCTGGTACGAACTTTTGCTTTCTGTAATTCCTCACGCAGAGCATTAGAATGGAGTCACGAAGCACTTCCATTATGCCGGTAGCTTGCAGGCGTAGGCTTTGGAAGGATGGCAAGCAAGAAGAACTTCTGGAACTGCGCTTATCCACTTGTTGTATCCTACGAGCTCGATTTGACCGGGGCTTTGGTGATGGACTTGATCTCCTCCTACAAGATATCCGTTAGATGATATTACAATGGGCTTTCGAGTGAAGGTCACCTCTGTGAGTTTACGAGGAACGCTTATCTTCCACCTGTCGTCACAGTCCTAGTGCTATATTAGAATTGGCCAAACTCCTGTAAAGACGTGATTTGACTTGGAGACGTGGGATTAAAGCACTTACTTCTGTCTCAAAATTCTGGCCGAAGAGACGCTGGAGCAAATCCTTGAGGTCTGCTCTGTCAATGTACCTCTGAGGCAAGGTCTGAGAAATACGGCCTGCCATTAGAATATTTTTGACAACTGCTTCGGATGGGGATCCCAAGGCGTTAATATAAAGTGTGGTATGTTGTGATATGTGGATGGAGAGTTGTGGAAGCGCCGCGCCCTTAGGTGGAATGCTGAATAAGACCTCGAACAGCTATTATAATAAAACGGCCTTGTCAGTTCCCAGCCAGCTCCGGCAGCGGCTTTAGATAGCAGAATGGATTTCTCTTTTCTCACCGCAACTGCACGACTTCAAATCCCCCATTCGGCCTCTTTTAGGCCTCTCACCCTCCTCCGCTTGTCTAGTAGAAGCATGGACGACACCCTTGCCATCCAATAACAATGGAGTGCGTTGTGAAAGGGAGGTGCCGCTTAGAAAGTTTAAATGCCTCACTGTGGTCGGGCGTAAGCAGGCCAACAGGCCGCATAGAATATGCATGCCGACCGACAAACCGATCCACTTCTAATGGAGGGATATGTTGACTACGTGGCATGACATTCTCTACATCGCTAGTCCGATGCAGACACCTCATTACTAGGCGTCGAGACAGGATCACTTTTCCGAGATCCAGGATTCCAACACCATGTTAGCAGCAGGGACATTTAATACTACGTGCCATGACCCCGTAATATGGCGAACCAACCTCCAGTCAAACGCCTCAAAGCTCTTTGTTCCACAAGGTGGGCTGGCCATGGTCCCAAGGGATAAACACGGTATGGCGGAGCGGAACGGGCACCAAAACTAGCTGACGGGGACTACAGGCCAAATGAAAGTAACGACTATTAGTAAAGCGTCCGAGATATGCGCTTGCATAAATGTACATATTTGTTCTAGCTAGATAATACGCCGAAAGGCTGAATATACTCTAGGTGGACGACACGAAGTCCTACCACAGAATCTAGTGAGCTGATCTCAACGAGGCTCTGAGGTACGAGATTAAGAGTCAGTGTGGTCCCACAGGAATTCTCTTGGGGCCCATTTTGCGTGACCGTCGATACTTTTCTCGGACTCATCCAGGCCGAGCAGGTGTTCGACCCGTTTCTGGATAGGCTTGGATCATTTGGACAGAAGATTAGGGAGGAGGAGACCAAATGGCGCGGGTTCTGGGGTTCTATAACGCGCGGGGCTGCGGCTTGCTGTTATCCACACCCTCTCGTTGGTACAATTGTCGCTAAATATCAGCAACAGCCGAATTGTGTTATAATATCCATCACGTGGAAAGAAACGGACGGCCGCGCGGCGACCCCTGGTCTCTACGGCAGACTGGTATCTATCATAGGACAGGATTGCAAGATGACCGCTCTTGCTATATTCTGCTGCAGCCAACCGAGTATACTCGTCGGAAGCTCGATGCTGCCTTACGTAGTCCAGACGGTTACGCCGACGGTATAGTCCAAACTCTCGTACGAACACACGGTGCCATACTACTTTCTATGGCTGAAAATTGGCCGGACTATATACGAGACCTAAGCGCACAATTAGATGAGCTCGTATGCGCAGTACCTCTCTGCGAGATAAGTCTTGTAGCTAATATTTTGTTAAGGATGAAAAGGCATGTTTTTCACGTGTTGAGAGAGAGTGCCAAGACGATTATACGATAGCTTTCTCCGACTGCCAGCGCGTACATCGGCTTAAAGAGAAGCTACGCCAGTGCAGATTCGCTTTGAATTCTTGCATCGACGTCTCACGACGGTGTAGTGATCACTGCAACGCGTTGGTCTCAAGCAAAGACCCCGGTCTCAAGACGTGCGGCGACCTTGAAATGTACGCTACTTTCGTGGAGCAACAACGGAGGGTCGTTACCGATATGCTGAACCGATCCTCGGGGACTGCTGAATTGGTTCGGACTCTAAGACATCCTTCACTAATCAATAAGCTAACAGACGATATTTAACTTAGCTATCAAGCATCGTCAAGTTTCGAAACGATGAAACGGTGCAGGCAACAGATCAAGCGATACGGACCAGTCTTGTGGCCCTGCAGTCCATTGCTGCGCAAAACCATCAGGATAACATGATACTCTCAACGGTAGCTCAGCAGGGCCACGATGATTCTCGGACGCTTAAAGTCCTTACAACCATCGCCACAATGTATCTTCCGGCATCTCTAGTTGCCGTAAGTAATCGTGAGTGCATCTATTTGTTGATAGCTAACTAGTCAAGACCATCTTCAGCTCGAACCTAATATACACGAAGCCTGTCTTCAGTAACAACGAAGCAACACATTTCGTGATAGCATCGCAATTCTGGATTTTTATAGTCATTACAATTTCCCTTATGGTCCTTACTTTCGCTGCTGCGGGCCTACTACAGAGGAAGTTGAGAATGCCTCGATGTTGAAGAGTTGCTTGTTGAATGCTGGACTGGCATCAAGTCTTATTGATAACAAGTAGCAGCGCGGAATCGTCGATTGTATTGATGTTATATACCGCCCTATACCTCATTGGGCCTAGCTTCAGCGTATATGTAGCGAGCTCCACCTACATCAAGTGTACAAGCCGTTCACACACTCAACACAATCGGATCTTGATGCGGTATACGACTTCATCCGGCAACCTTTGAGTCATTGGAAATTCGTGGTGGGTCATAAAACGCGCAGAATTGATGTTTATTTATGGTGGACGAAAAGCGAATCATTGCCTCAGGACCTCAGACGTGTAAGGGCTAAGTCCCTTCGGGTTGCACCCTCAAGCGCACCTAGCGAATCAATCGACTTCTTAAAGCATTCTTCAGCGTCTAGAGGGGTATCGTTCTGCAAGTATGCACAACCAAGCTCGTTCCATGCTACACCCAGGCTTTGGTCCTTTCCGCGGGGCTGGTCCCCAACTTGTTCGCGTAACATCTGGATAAAGGTATTATAACTGGAGAGAGACAGCTTAGGCTGATTAGTGTGTAGGCTCAGCTCGCCTCGATGGTGATGGAACCGACGAAGTAGATTTTCGAACTGGTCATTAAGATTGGACTCTCCTGCTGGAAGAGGGACTCGAGTCTTCTGAAGCCGTGTGCAGATTGACTGAGCCATATTTAGGAATGGAACAGTATCGGAAAAATTCGAAGAAAGGATACTGAATCTAAGTTCTGTGTTAGCAGAGTCTGTTGAAATGGTAAGCAGGCGTACACAGACCTGGCCAAATCAAGTAAAAGTTTGGGAGGCTCTATAGCAGCTTGAGAAAGTCTCTCTGGGGAGTGAAATCTTTCGAAGAGCTTCTGTAGCCGAAGCACGTGGCGGTAGATTTCATTACACCGAGCCCACCGGTACTGCTCATTGCCAAAGCCAAAATCTTCGTATGGCCATGCCGAGGATAGCAGACAGAGCGTGAAACCGAATGCAAGGTCAAAGCGCTCATCGGACATGCTTGCCCGGGCCGCATCTTGAATGAGTCGATGAATAAATATTTTCTTAGCCCCTCTGTCTCGAGTCTCAAAAGCCCGCTGTCATCCACTGCTGGAGGATGTGTTCCTAAGAAGAGGAAGCAGAGATGACTTTGTTAGCAGACGGTGAGGGGGCCTTGATAGAGCGGCATGAGATTCTTTGCGTAAATGGCGTACGCTATCTTATTGAGCCTCTACAGGAAGTAAGTGTTCACGTACACCTGCCACTCATCAGGACAGCCTCTAAGTGCAGTAGGAGAAAACACTTGTAAACCATACAGGCGCAACACTCGCTACAGTCATCGATGTTGGGGAAAGCCAATCCATTATCAAGGGGGACTGGATCCAACAATGCATTAAGCGTTACGAAGAGATAGACGACGTGTTCCAGAAGCAATTCCTTCAGGGAATAGTCTTCAGCGGTGGTCATAATAATTCCTCAATTTCCTCGGAGGCCAAAGCGCTTCTTCAAGGCTTCGGCATGCAATGGCATCATTTTTTGATTGCCGGCTCCCGCAATCAACCTTCTCCCGGTCCCTATGTTCTTCTAGATGGGAGTTTGCATGAACCTTTCAGACTTTACAGTGACGGAAATGCTGCCTTTTTCTCAGCCACGAGGTGAGTGATTATCCATTGATAGTAATCTATTTATTGAAGCAAAGGACAGAAACTTCCGAAACGTCGGTGATTCAGGGGACAATTATGGTCTAATAGAGATTGCCGTACCCTCAAGGCTCAGGTCTCATGCCTCTTCCAGGCTTCCATTGTCGGGGATACGGGTCGCCGTGAAGGACAATTTCGACCTGGAGGGTACAAAGACCTCGTTATGTAGTCGATCTTACCTACAAACCTACCCGAAGAAGCTGAAGTCTGCCCCTTGCATTCAGAGACTCGTTGATCTGGGTGCTTCCATTGTCGGCAAGACGAAACTCTGTTCTTTCGCACAATGGGAAGAGTCAACGGAAGCCATCGAATACACGTCTCCGTGGAGTCCGCGGGCCGACGGGTTTCAATCTTCTGGGGGGAGTAGTAGCGGAAGCGGAGCTGCCATTGGTACATATGAATGGCTAGACATTGCCATAGGATCGGACAGTAAGATGCATCCAAAGAGTCGTGCTCGGGATCAATCGTTCATAGATTTTAGCGACTGGAAGTATATTGAGACCTGCCCTTTTGAATGGCTGTTTCTCTTTGCGCCCTAGTTTTGGAGCCCTTTCAACGGAAGGATTTGTATCCTGCATTAAGTACGCTGTGCGGACCCCATAGCAATGACGTACGCTCATATGACACAGGTACCTCGACACACCAGGTATCATGGGACGTGACCTTGAGCAATGCCGCAAATTTGCTGCATCTTAGTATAGTAGTAGCCTGGATTGTGAGTTCGAAAGTATCTGAACAGTCCCAATGTGAGAATGTAGACGCTTGACTAAGTATGTTGGCAGTTTTCATCACTCCCTTGGCCTACAGATTACTGGAAGCGGATTGAATCTAAGCAACGTGAGATCGCTCTCAAGTTCGTTCAGGAAATCGAGTCTGCCCTCGGGTTGCAGCACGTAGAGATCTCGTTCAACGAGAAGTGGCAGGAAAAGCCCCCCGAAGACGCAGGCCAGCTGTCATTAAACCACTACATGATCAAGGTAAGTACTACCCAAAGACTTAAGCTTTATTATCTAACCTTAAATCAGGCAACCCAAGACATGTGGTACGATGACTACCACGCTTTTGATGAGTTTCGTGATGAGTATTGGGCAAAACATCAGAGATCTCCTTACATAAGCCCTCCGACCCATGCAGCCTGGAACTCCTGCAAATCCATCTTGAAAACCAATCGAGACGAAGCCGTTAGGAGGATAGACGTCTTTCGCTCCTGGTTTCGCACAACATTCTTCAATGGTAACCGTCCATTGTTCATAATGCCCATTGAGAATGTTAGTCCAAGATACCGAGATGATCCTCCAGAGTAAGACTCAAGATACTGCTCGTTTGGCTCGTATCTAGCTGACTCGGTATGACTGTTTCTAGTTTTCAGAGACCTCCGATTGGAGTTCACAGCCTGCTTTTGGCGTCACTGCTGGAGTCTCCGGAGCTAGTGGTCCCAAGAAAGTTTGCCAAATCGCTCCCCCAAATTATCGCTAACTGATCGACAGTTTCCACCATACCGTACATGTCAACGATCACTCAAAGGGAGGAACACCTGCCCTTCGTGGTGGGTATCATGGGAGTTTCAGGTATGCTATTGGGATTGTTATACAGGAGTCTCTCTTCTAACATATATCGCAGGAAGTGACCTAATGTTGATGGATACTTTTTTGGCCTGCTTGAAAAGTGTGGGGCGACCCACTTCTGTCCGTACGGGGAGTGATATGTTCATGCAGCCCAAGTTGAAGGGTCTTCTCTAGTCCTCTGTAAACGCTTTCGTACTATCTTAGGGGGCAGTGGTTCTAGGGTTTTCCTTGAAAACCTCCACCTGCTGAGTGTTGGCCGTGCAGATCTTTAGTACAGCCTTGAACGAGAGCCAATATGAAGAGCACACTCATGTCTCTAGTAATTCGATTTCTCGATCTACCAACAAGGTTGGACGGGTGGACCCTTAAAACTGAGACGAACATGATCCCAGCGTTTGCCGAGTACGACCGTAAATCATCCCGAAGGAATCACTGCGGTACATGGTGACAGCCGACTCGCATTCTTGGTTGGTTGGCGTGCACCGATAACGAAGCCCATGCCGATTGCTTGCCTGCATGGCTTCGAACTTGTGGCTGCATGGGGGGGGTGCCCTGCTCTTTCAGATAGTTCGCTCACTCTTTTCGCGGGAACACGTAGCCCTTCGTGCCCATCACATGAGCTTCGTAGATAAGACATACACATTGCCGTGAAGAATCTGATTCCCACATCCTCCAACATAGCCTCAAAAGAAAAGAGTGCCCGGCTATCTACTCCCAACTATCAGCCAAGAGACCCATCACATCGGAAGTATGCCTTCACCAGGAGGAAAGGCTCAGCCATGGAAGACTGTGTGGCCACCAACGGACACTCGGAATGTTTGCAACACAAAAGTCGACTACGGGGCGAAGCAAGGCGATATCGTCATCTTAGACGGTAGCGGATTCATGCTCAAACCCTTTGATGCCTACAGCAAGCCGATCTTGAAGAAATTCACGGACACAATCATGAAGCCCACACAGCAGTAGGCTTTGGGGGGGAAGCATGAGCTCAGCCCACTATGTACAGCGGTGGCTGTGACTGACCTTGATGACCTTAGTCCTGACGTTCGACCAGGCTCTGCATGGACAGATGACCACAAGAGTCGCCATGAATATCACAACGGATGGTAGTATCGGTTACCTTCAGACAGGGAGTCATGCTGATCAATCCACCAGCAGAGCTTCGCATGCCGAGATCCCTCGACCTCGACCTTGATCCGCCTCTTTCCCGGTTCAATCCACGACCAGGGTTAAATAAAGGTAATGCAAAGCTCAAGCGTAGTAAGCGATACATCATACGTCGTCTAATGTCGAGCCCTCTTCTCAGACATTACAAATAGGACCATCACTTCGACCATGCCGAGCCACGTGTCTACGAAGAGGAAGGCGAAGTTATAGGGAGTCTGGAGCCAGATGAGGAAGATATCCTTATACGCTTGAGAAGACACTAATGGAGGTGATAAATCCACGAAGTCCAGTGTAGAGAGCTATGCTTGTCGCGCGGCGTTGTCCGGCCATCATATGAGCGAATCGTCAAATCTACCATGGAGCGTCTCGTTTCTTACGCTCTGTCAATCGGAGGTTATAAAATTGCATTGACTGTTACTTTCTATGTAAATACAAAAGCTATATGCAGGTTTTTCGAAATCCTGCTACGCTAAACCCGAGTAGGCTTAGTTGTAGTCCTAACTCATGATGCCAAGACAAAGGAAAATCTAGTTTCTACTGTGTCTCGTCATCGACCATGTTCTCATGAAGAAAACCTAGAACATCGAATTTCGACCCCGATAGAAAAGAACTAGTGATGAAGAAAGAACTTTACTTCAAATTCAAATGCAGAAAGTTCAAACATCGAGCTATAAAGTGCTCTGAAATCACTCAAGTTCACGAAATCGCTGGGAATTCGAAAACCGATCAATCTTCGTCAAAGTCGTGACTGAGAGCGATGCGCTCATTTTCTTCTTTACAAGCATGCTCGACGATTCTTTTGATATCAAGTCGTTTACAGTCAACGAAATCTTGAGTAGTCTAGCGAAGATATTTCAATTCTTCGCTCTGATAAATACTGATGCTATTAATATGACATTTATTGACGAATTTCTGATGTCTTCTCTGTGTGAGTGATTTGATATTCAATCTGTATCGCTTTCGAACCCATAGAGATCCCTACCATGGTGAAGCCGACCAGCTTTCGCTCTATTTATTACTGCTGTCGTATCTCCATTCACTCAATGGAGCGACATAGCTTTGGCAAGCTGTCCGAATCAATTCGAAAGATCCGCGACACCGCTCGATCTCGCAGAGAAGCCTCCAGCTCAGCTTTTCCAATATCTTCTCCAACCTCTGGACTGGGGCAAGACTGCCATGATTGGAACCAAAACCAAGACTTCTTTCGATACACAGCCGGGAGGTTCCTCTTCGAAGAGATAAATCAAATGGCCTGTCGTTCTGTTAAATTCGACATGAACGAATTGGTCCATATTGCCGCAAGCTTAATTGCGTCAAGGTCATGCGTGGCGGTTCGCAAACTACCAGAAGGCCAATACAGTAAAGCCTTTCTCTTAACTATGGATGACGGGAAACGAGTCATAGCCAAAGTTCCCAACCCTAATGCCGGGCGACCTCATTACACGACTGCGAGCGAAGTTGCAACGATGGATTTCGTGAGTATATTTCCATGTTATAATATTTCAGGGCTAACCCTGTCCTTAAGGTTAGGACGGTTCTCCAACTACCTACACCCGAGGTATACGCATGGAATTCGAAAGCTGCAGGAAATCCAGTCGGGGCAGAATTCATTATAATGGAAGAAGCCAGAGGAGTTCCATTGAGCCACAAATGGCCAACTCTTCAAGGAGACGATAAGCTCAAATTGATCGAAAAGATCGTCGAAATTGAAACGACTTTGGCCTCGACGTCATTCAGAGAGTTTGGCAGTTTATACTACACGAAGGATTTGGAGCATCCTGCTCCGAAAGATGTGCTTTATACTAATGCTACTGGAAGACCGATAGTGAACGCCCAGTTTTCTATTGGCCCAACGACCGACCGCAAATCTCTTGATAACGATCGTGCAAGTGTTGACTTCGACCGAGGCCCTTGTGAGAATTCCAAATTTCTTGTCAAGTCAAATATAGGCTAAGTCATTTCTAGGGACTACTGCTGAAGAGTATGCTACTTCTATAGGAAGACGTGAGATTCAATGCATTCACGAAGTTAAGCAACTTCCAAGGCCACTCGGCATAGTCAATGGGCCAGGATTGTATCAAACAAGCCGGGACTCCAAGCTGTCAGTGTTGAACGAGTATCTGAAAGTGGCCAGCTATCTTCTGCCAGCCGACAGAAGTATGTTGTCTGCTTATCTCTGGCACAATGACTTGCATAGCGACAACATATTTGTCAATCCCCAAAAGCCGACTGAGATCACCTGTCTCATAGACTGGCAATCAGCACATGTTGAGCCACTTTTTATGCAAGCTGGCCATCCATCATTCCTTGATTTCGAGGGACCAAAACCCGAAGGGCTTGATGCCCCTTCTCTCCCCAACGACTTCGATGATATGAACGAGGTCCAGCAGAGGCGCGCCAAATCTCTGTTATCTCAACAATCTCTTTTCAAATCATATGAAATCCTGTCGCTCCAAAGGAACAAGAAGGTCTATGACGCCTTGCGCCATCAAAAGGGTCTTGGATGCCAGATCATCACGTTTGCCGGTAATCTGTTGCAAGATGGGGAACCTTTGGTCAAGGGACAGCTTATGCAGGTTCAGCGCGAGTGGCAAGGAATGCCCGCTGTCCGAGCGCGAGCTTGCCCAACTTGTCCATTGCATTTTACTTCCCGAGATGTTCTCGCTCAGGAAACAGAGGAAGCGAAATGGATACAAGGGCTGGAGCTGATGACCCAGGTTTTAGAATCACTCGGCACAGTCGACAGAGGTTGGCATGGATGGGTAAAGGCAGAAGACTACGCTCTTTTCAAAGAAAAACTGGACCGTGTTCGTCAACAATTCTTGGATCAGTTATCAGAAACTGAGGAGGACCGATCGAAATGGCTTTCAGCCTGGCCTTTTAAGGATTAAGTTTGTTGTCAACCTCTTAGGCGTATATATTTCACGGAAGAGGAAATCTGGGGTGGTTTTTGATAATGATATCCTGTTTCGTCTCAATATCACTACAACAAATTAGGAGGAGCGTACCAAAAGTATGCGATGGGAGAAGAGTCTCTACAGAGCCCGCCATATGTTTCGCTGCAGCTGCTTCGAAATAAGATAATTGCCCATAGCAGCACAACTGTTGCGATCGTGCTAGCCTAACATGGGCCATGTTAGTCTATCATAGACTAAGTTAAGGTTCACTGAACCTCAGCCTTACCAAGCCTTAGCGGGATTGTTTGTTGACACGCTTAGGCCTAGCTTGCCTCGAGGGCATACATAGCATAGTCTCGACTTTTGGAATCAGATCGTGGCTTCGTCGGCTTCAGCTCTTGCCCCGCGAAAAAGTGAGGCATAACTGGCGTTCCTGTTGGATCACATAATACGATTCGATGGTGTCTGAGGCTACAGAAAGCGTGTTTCTTCACTTGAAAGATAGGACACGAGTCCAACTAAGCTCGACCCTTTTGTTGAAATATGAGTGTTATCATTGGATTTTTAATTGCTTGCTCCAATCTCAGTCGCTACTGGCCATGAACATACAGGTTGTTCAACACCGTGTTTGACCGGGCGGATGTGATATTCTAAGGGTTCCCACCCCATTGATCTTCGCTTAAGCAGCCCATTGTTCTAGGCTCACCACTCTCCAAAAACTTTCCCAGCAATTAAGAGGCTCGAATGTTACAATAATCCTCGATATTGCCAAAACTTTCTCCATCACAACAGCTCTTCCTTCACCTCAAAAACTCTCCCCTTTTCAAAAGTTCTGTCAATAGTAATAAGTTCTGCATCGTCTTCATCTCATCATGCCTTTACCCGCCCCGAAGCCTGAAGTACATTCCGAAGATCAATGTGCCATCTGCTACGAGCCGCTCATCGTCCCTAACAATGACGACGAACCATCAAAGCCATCCTACGTTATCGATGACGTGCAACTCCGTTGCGGCCACCATTTCCATAAAAGCTGCATAATGGGATACGCTCTTTCATCTCCAAGCGCACGCGAACGATGCGCTATGTGCCGCGCTAATGTTCTCGACAACAGTGGCCGATATGTCATTGGCATCAAGACCGAAAATGGATGCGCCGGCAGCATGGACCTGGGAGAAGATATCGATGAACAAGCGTTCCTGGAAGCAAACCCGGATGTTGCGCGTGCTCAAGTTTTTCTGTCACTCATGTCGCAGATGGATTTCATTGAAGCGGAGAAGCTTTTGAAGGGCGAGGACGGCATGGGAGAGGGCAAACTGAGTCCGAACGTGACATACGAGGATGGCGGACAGACAGCCATGCATATGGCTGCGTACAATGATGATATTGAAGGTATTCAATTGCTGCTACGTTATGGAGCGGATAAGAGTATCAAGGATGAATCTGGTCAGACAGCTCTTGACTGCGCGAAGGAGGTCAAAGCCAAGGATGATGTGATTGCCTTGCTCGAGGATTAAGGAGGCCGCCTTTTGCTAGAAGTAATACGAAACTCATAGCAGAATGACAGCCAGTAAGATTTGCAAAGCTATTGCTATACTCATGGTGGTCGCGCCAGCCTAAGAAAAGCTGTGTCTTGCGCTCTATCACACTGCTATTGTCGAGTATCGTTGATTGCGAAACCTGTGCCGTTTTTTTTGGAATTTGCCGAGAGCCTCAACAAAATTACTTCTTCCTTCCTCCGTAGTTCACCTACTAGATAGTCAATATATGCACATATTCGCTCTGACTCTCATATACCAATAGCTATCACAGCGTCATTTTTTTTTCATGGCCAAGCGTAAATCGTCCTTGGGCCTTTATCATTTATTGAAAAGATAATGCTTAAATATCACAGCAAATCAATATTAAAAAAATGAAAGAGATTGATGGAGCCCAAAACCGCAAAAATGGGAGGTTGAGTTCCATCTAATTACCCGGTGCGAGCTTACCGGCTAAGCACAGACCACAGTTAGGGCTGAGCGTAACTGGTACTGCTACTTTGAGCATATCTGATTGCTCTACCAACTCAAGCCACCTGCCCCAACCCAATTTGAGCGCACGCACGTTTGACGATGCTAAGCAAATTCTTAAAGCCTTCTTTTCCTGCTTATCTTGAGAGCCACTTACACTAGTGGTACCTGTGGTAATGGTAAGGCGAGTTTTCGATCAAGTCCATTAGTTCTAACATTTGCCATCTGTGTTTTCAAAATGTCTGTAGCAGCAACCCCGCTCTCGCTTCAGAAAATCTCTACTTTGCAAAACCGCTACACGTATGACGACTCGGTTTCGTGGCTCTACACCAAGTCGAGTCCAGGGGTATCAAAGAAAATTGATATATTTGATGATAATGACTTCATTGCAATATTGGAGACATGTCAGAACCTAGAGATTGATTTCCTTCCAATCACATGGCAGCCAGCTTTAGAAACCCTGGGTGTTGGCGGGCAGGCTGAAGTACACCAGTCGCTGGTGACTGCCGCATTGAGTTTTGCTTTTGGTCGTATCAAGCCAGGTGTTTCTACTCGAGAAGCTGAAAGAGCGGCATACCAAGCTCTTGGATCGCAACTCCAGGTCCTAGGAAATCCAACCATTCGAAGTCATCCTAATGTCATATCTCTCATAGGCGTCTGCTGGGACATCCAACCGCGGGTTGACCATGGAAGTGGTAGTGGAGATGGTACAGGCAATTTGGAGACACATGATAAAGAACCCGAAGTATTAGAGAATGCTCACGCATGTAAATGGATGGTTTGGCCTGTACTGGTGTACGAGAAGACAAAACACGGAGATCTATCTTGCTTCCTCGAATCACCAGCGGCCCAGGATCTAGATATGAAGCAGAAATTGAAGCTCTGTGAGGGTATCGCCGCGGGAATGCGTGATATGCACAAGAATCGTAATCCTTCTCCTGCAACATCAAATGCTGGCATACACTAATGGAGTTCTAGGAATTGTGCACAGGGATATCAAACCGCACAATATACTCATCTTTGAACATATACCTGGCGAGTACGTTGCTAAAGTTTCAGACCTCGGGTACTCCGTTCAGCTTGAACATGACGATACATTCGTAAAAATGCCGTTATCGAAGCCATGGAATGCTCCGGAATGGCACCATCGAGGATATCGCTTTCCCGAGATAATTAGAATGGATCTCTATTCCTACGGTATGGTCTGTCTGTGGCTGCTATTCGGCCAGGAATGCTTGGATAGAGGAATCAACTTTGACATTTCCACGCCTTCTGCTCCTCGCGATCTTGAGGAGTTAAAGAGCGAAGACAGACTTCTATCCCTAGCCACGGATCTGGCTGAACACAGTGCAGGTCTTTCTAAAGGGGAATTGCAAGTATTGAAAGACATTTTTATGGGGTGCCTTGTGCGAGACCCAATTGCTAGGGCATATGACATTGATGAATTGTTCCATGGCCATCCTAGGAACTCCAACAGAAGAACTGGTTCCATTCATGCGGCTATTGGTAATCAGTCCGACATTGAAATCTCTGAATCTTTCTCGGTACGATGAGCTCTTTCATATACAGGCATTTACAAAGGTACTGAATACGTACAGATTGCGCGAACGATAAATAGTTTCTATGAAGCAGATTTTCGAGTGCGACAATATCTAACGTCCTGTTTGGAGCACCGCTTTTACAAATACAGGTGTTCCCAAGACCGCGAAAATGCTACAACACAGAACATAGTGCTGCAACTTTTAATCTGTTCTCGACTGGGATTCGGCACCGCGCGCACTTATCTTAGGATCGAAGAATTGCTCCTTCAATACATGCTATCCAAAAACACAGTGCTTGCCGAGGTTGAAAAAATCAAGACTACTTCTCCAATCACACACCATAGCATACTACAAGACTTATACGACAAAGGCAGCTTAGAGACTATCGAATTTGGCCAATTTTATAGCGAGCATAATATACTCGATGAAGCCAAGTCGCAGTTGAAAGCCGAAATCTCTCACCTTACTTCAGAGCTAGGTGATTCGGCCCTTGTAGTACAGACACTCAAGGGCCAAATGGCAGCCATTATGTTGTTTGAAGCTGACTGGACAGGGGCGGAAATTCTACAGGAACAGGTAATCGAGTCGTATAAACAAACGCTAGGTGATACACATCGTACCACGTTGAGCGAGCTTCAAAGGCTTTCATTCCTATACGGAGAGCAAGAACGCTGGGATGAAGCCGAACAACTACAGATCGAGATCTTAGCAACCGAAAAAGAAGTTTTAGACAAAAACCATGCCCACATACTTATATCCATGGAATACCTTGGAACAATATATCATGAGCAAGGACGTTCAGAGGAAGCAGAGCTGCTTCAAGTTGAAGTGCTGCAAGTGGAGAAGGAAGTATTCGGCGAGGACCATCGAAGGACATTGTTGACTATGGATGGACTGACAGCAACATATTGGGGGCTTGACAAATTCGAGAAGGCTCAGCGATTGCATTTGCAAGTGATCGAGACAGCGAAGCGTGTGCTAGGCGAAGAGCACCCGGAGACGATGGGCTACGTGGAAAGCCTTGCAGCCGCTCTAAGAGATCAAGGCTCGTTACATGAAGCTGAAGACCTCGAATTGCGACTCTTGGAATTGAGAAAGCGGGTGCTAGGTCATGAACATCACTCTACGATCAGGAGCATGGAGAATCTAGCAAAAGTATATTTGAAACAGCAACGACTTGAGGAGGCTGAAAGCCTTAAAGTGCAGGTATTACAAGTCAGAAGGCGAGCTTTAGGGGAAGAACATGCAGAAACGATACTTGCCATGCACGACCTCGGAGCGTTCTACTCGGCCCAAGAACGATTCGATGAGGCTGAGGAGCTAGAGCTGAAATTAATAGAGATATTAAGGCGGACGCATGGCAGCGAACATCCTAAGACACTAGACAGCATGATGTGGCTGGCGACGACGTACCGAGGGCAGGAACGGTGGGCAGAGGCCCAGCAGCTATTCATTACGTTGTATGAAGCGTATAACCGCGTTCTAGGCGAAGAGGATTGGGAAACGATAATCTGTATGCATAGTATCGCGAAGACGTACTACGCACAACAGCTCTGGGATCAATCCGAGTATTGGGAGCTGCAAGCAATAGACGCGAGTAAGCGAGCGCTAGACGGAGGCATGACAGACGTCCATGCATTCCATGCATTTACGGTATCGTTCATGCAAGGCTTAGCCTTTACATATAAGCAGAAGGGAGACACTGGCGGGGCTATCCGACTTTTAGAAGATGTTAAGTCTGAGCAGCTAATATACAAGGGTCCGGATGATACTAAGACGAAAGCTACAGTCGCGACATTGAAAGAATGGGCTCAGGAACTCGAAGGTGGTTGACTGACTTGGCTCTAGTTTTATATTTGGCACAATATTTGACAATGCTAAGCAATTTCTGCAAGCCTCCTTTGTCCTGCTTGTCTTTCGAGCTACTGTCTCGCGTTTTGCCATCCGTTTCAAACAACTCATTTTGCTGATCAGACCCGTCTTTTTACCCTGACAAACTACCTTACACAACCGAGTGCGTTCTCTATTCTCGCGCATCATGACGCAAATGCGTTCTCTTACTGGAATTGTGCGACGTGACGTTGAGACCTGGCAGGATGACGTTGAAGAACATCGACCGCGGGCCTGAGTGTCAAACAGAGGGAAAGCAAAGGCGGTTTTCACAAGGATTTGAAGGTGTTGAGATGCTATATGTATATCTTCGTGTATCTAGGAAAGAAATATAGCAAGATAAACAAAGAGTTTTAGAAACAAAAATCTATATCCCCGACGTCTTCAGATAACTGTTCAGTAGTCGTCATCATTCACATACGTCTCCTCCTGGTACTCCTCCGCATAGCCCCCCTGGCCATCCTCCTCAACCACATCCGTCTCAACCTCGACATTTCCATACTGGTCCATCGTTGTCGTTTGATCAACGCTCTCGACAAGATCTCCGTCATCATTATACTCTTGGACCTCGGTCTCGACCTCAACATTTCCATATTCGTCCACGGTTGTCGTCTGGTCAACGTTCTCTACTAGTTCTCCATCATCATTGTAAGATTGGAATTCCGTCTCGTACTGGACCTCTCCATCGTCGTCCACAATGGTCGTTTGTTCAAAGTTCTCAATGAGTTCCCCTTCCTCGTTATATTCTTGGATCTCGGTCTCCGTGGAAGCCTCAATTATGTTACCGTATTCGTCGTACTGAACCTCTGCACTATATTCTGTGATTTCCACTCCATCCTCTCCTTCAACATAGTATTGTTGAACTTCAACCTCCTCTATGACCTCCCCATCGTATGATTGCTGAACACCGGTCGCTGTATATTCGGGGGTTTCCTCTATAGTGGTGTATTCTACGAGATTCCCAAAAGCATCGAATTCGGCTTCTGTCGTTTCGTATTCGATGACATTGCCATAGGCGTCCACCTCACGGGTCTCGATTATATCCACTTCTCCGCCTTGGTAGTATGGTTGCGGGACCTCGTAGCCAGACTGTACGATGTAGCCAGGTCTCTCGTTGTATACTGTGGTGTTTATATCAATATCGCGATTGATTATAGTAGATGAATGTCCCGTTGGATAGTCAGTTGCGGCATCGTAGGCTAACACAGCCCCACCTCCCAAAGATAAACCACCGGCTAGACCAGCAACGCCAGCGGCGGCAGTATGTGAATGTGTGGGCTGCGAAGGCTGATAGTAGTCGCGATTAAGACCCATTGCTGGCGCTCCCACCGGTGGAGGACTTGTGTATTGCTGGCCGTAATATTGGGCATGCTGTTGGGGCTGCAGAGGGTATTGGGCATACTGTTGAGGCTGCGGAGGGTATTGCGCAAAGTCCATTGATCGAGCACCGGGTGCAGGAGGGCCCCTGGAGGTTCCAGCTGCAGAAGGCTTCGGAGCGGTGGGCTTGGCTGCAGGCTTAGGGGCGGGCTTTTCTTGGCTGCATATACGTCAGGTCGCTTGTAATACCTCGATAATGACGCAACGTGAAAAGGCTTACTTTATCTTCTTCGATAAACCATCGAACATCAAATTGATTCCTTTTCCGACCCCAACAGCCACTTCCGCCCCAACGGCAGTCATGATTGGGTTATTATTAGCTGGCACTGATTTAGGAGTATCCGTAGGGGCAGACTTGGGAAGGCCAACAGGCGCAGCTTTGGGAGCGCCGGTAGGCACAGATTTGGCGGCGACAGGACCAACTGAATTTGGTGGTTGGATTGGCTGAGGTGGTTTGACAACGTTGGTGGAAGCAGTCGGAGGTTTACCTGTAATTGGTGCGGCATTTGCAAGCTCCTTCAGAGTTTGAGTAGGCCCAGCAATCGGCTTTGCTGCAATTGTTCCTGGTGCGGCGGCCGGTTTTGGAGCCATGCCCGCCTGTAGACTAACTGGGATGGCTTTGCTACCAGTCCCAGAGGCAGCGGCGGGAGCATTTGGGCCTCCGGGCTGTTGAATGACTCTTTTGACAGCCGGTACCACTTTCTTCGGATCTGCTGGAGTTCCACCAGACTTGGCAGGTGGAGCATCTACAAGCGTACCGTCAGGCATTCTGATTACCCTCCTAACAACTTTCTTTGGTCCTGGAGCAGCGTTGCCGGGGGCAGCGCCTGGGGTGGCCATTGCGGCTGGCCCTCTAGTGGGCGCACTGGGTGGTGCAGCACTCATTTCTTTCAGCTGTTGGTTTTTTTCGTTTTCTAGGATAGCTTGGATTCGAGGATCCGTGCGATTCGAGTTCGACGTGTCAGCTCCGGCAGCGTGATATGTATTAAGCTGGCCCGTCCGTCAGCTTTCAATTCCAACTTAAGTAAATAGGCTGAAGGGCAAGTACGTACCTGGAAGTGGAAAGAGATGCCTATACAGCTAAAGATTTTTTGAGCAAAAGGATGAAGCACAGGGCAGTTGCAATGGTGAAAACAATAGCGAAGATTGTGTGGGATGAGGGGTTTTTGCACTTATATAGGGCGCTGGACGCCTAATCTCGGATGGCGCACACTCGACGGCCTCAAATCTGCAGTCACAACTCATGAAGAAAGCTCAAATGAAACGATAACCACCGACGGCGCGTATCGAGCCATTGCCTAGCGCCGCAAGCTGAAAAGCAGATGCCAATAATGCATTGCTCCGCCTGTGGTCATTTAATCCAGCCTCACAAGGTTGAAGCATTACTTGGATCAGCCTCCAATGACCGGCGCCATCATAACGGTCCGCCCCAATAGTCAGCACTTATAGGTGCAAGCCCATAGGCTGGCTCACCGCCATTTGAGACCATTGATAATCATTGTCAGGAGGGGGCTGCGCACACCTGAGAAAGATTGTTATCGCAAGAGCTGTTTCGAAATTGAGCAACTCGAAGTTGAAAGTTGATGCAAAAATCGCCCCAACCTTCATGCACAGCGCTAAAGTAAGGTACCTTATGCGCGGCCAATGAAGACATAGAATCGTAACAATACTGTTAAAGTAAGGAAACAGTGACTTTACTGTCTACTAAGAGGACTCGTTCTTTATTGATAGCGTTACTATAAAGAAATCGTGTGTTAAACCATTGTAACGAACGTTGCAATTCAACGATACGGAACAGAAAAGGAACGAGATAATCACGCTTCCGAAAATCTAGCATTTATTCGGATTCAACGATCAAGTCCCACTTCGTTTGAGCTTGTCAGCTCAACATCATATTTAAATTTCGCTGTTTTAGTTCAATTTTACATGAAGATGATAAAATGCATTGAAAGCTGCATCAAGTACACATGCACGTCATGCTGTTGATGTTATTTTACATTGTGTACGGTTGTTAATTCGCTAAATCGTGAAACTGCTTTCGATAACTGACATGGTTTCCAACAAACGCAATCGTAATCAAAACATGATACGCTGAATTCTCAAATAATTTATTTGAAACGATGACAATCGTGGGTCAACAGGGAAATTACGGTAAAATAGCTTAGTGAGCGGCCCCATAAGGCAGTATGCCCCGAGCCTCGAAGGCGAGAGTAGGAGAAACATTTCTCCAACAAAATCATATCGATCATATCTATCGCAAATTTACAGTATCTGTCGTCGTGCCCTCTTCTGTTGCGTTAGTGCCTAAAGGCAACCCTTCCATATGAAGAGGTGGCCATCTGGATAAAAAGATCTCGAAGAACGAACATCTCGTAGAAGGTACCTCCAGATGGATATTTGAATCTCTGAGTATGCAGGTCGATTGATGAGTATCCCGTCATGCTCGTCTTCGATCAAATATCCGGAGAGCTGGATAAAAAGAATGGTTGGAAGCCTTTCTTTGAAACTATCTTCTCAATCCATCTCACTCGGAGACACACCGGATTCTCACATTAAAGCGTAACGTGTTCTTGTTCAAGGTGCTAATTGTATACACTCGGAGCGAAGGGTCAATCGCTAGGAGGAGAAAGGAGGCTATCCACCAGCTCTCGCTCTATCCGTGCAATACCAATCGTTGGGGGGAAACACCGCTATGCAAGTCTTACATTCCAAGTATATGGGTATCTTAGAAAGAAAAAAAAGGGAAAAAGAAACCAAGCCTTGGCCGATGGCGTTAACCATGACTCATCGATCTTCAAATGTCGTTACTGTCGAAGATCCCGTCATACTCAACCTCGGCAGCGGATGGATCGATGGCAAATGTTTGTGTCTGCTCCGCGGATCTTTGGACGGCGGTGGCGGCGGTGTACGGTCAGGCAACGGAGGCGAATTCCCTCTCTCGCCAGGAAACTCGTCCTTTTGGTTGTTCGGACTATGATCCCTACTGCCCGCCTCCCCATCCTCCTCCACAACCGGCAGTGTCTGCCCTCCGACACTCCCTTGGATCTCCGCGCTTGTGCTGCGCATCGACGTAATTGTTCTGTCAGGCGTAGTTTCTTCATTTGCACCCTGCTGCTCCGTTTTTTGTGCCTGTTTCTCCGCTTTTTGTACTACTTTGTCTGTTGATTTCCTGGAGAGGCCAAAGCTCGTTTGCCGGTGTGCGCCGTCGAGGTGTTCCCCGCTTTGCTTTTCGCGCTCCGCTTCTTCCGCGGTCATGGTGTGGCCAGTGATGAATTTGACGAAGCGCTCGCCGTACTCTTCAGGTGGAACGGGGGAGATCTGCGACTTGTTGTTTGACATTCCCTTCCAGAAGTGCTCGACTCGTTTAATGAAGCCGTACTGTATCTTCGTTAGCTTTTTAAGAGCATTTTCATCTACGGGTGAGAGAGACTCACATGTGTCAAGCAGTCAATGATGCCAAGGTAGTAGATCTTGTCACCTGGCTGTCCGTCCTTGTGGCTTGCCCTGAACCCGCCATCATCACTGTAGAAGATAAAGTTCTTTCGCTCTTCTAACAATTCATCCGGCATCTTACTTGTGCTTTTGTCCATTGGCACTGGCTTTTGGGTCTTGATAATTTGACGTAGCTGCCTTGCTTTCCGTGCATTTTCGAGCTTCGAAGGCGTTCGTATGAGCATACTCGCCTCTGGTTCTTCGTTCCCCTCCCCTCCAGGTTGGAAAACTTGGAGGGTCTTATCACGCAGATTCTCCTCGTTACCTTTGCTCATATCGTGTATTCCGACTAAAAGGGAGTAGTCCATAATCTTGAGCTTTTGCAAGAGGGCTACATCTTGTTTTATCTGTTCAACAAAGATAAACTTTTTGTCTGGGCCAAACTCGAAACGGTAGTCCCTACGCAGCCAGTTCAAATCCTTCAGGGTAGCTCTTGGATTACGCTCAAGGTCTTCCTCCTTGAAGTCTCTCCCGATCGTCGAGCCTTTAAGGTCAAATGTTTGGTGTATATCTCGATGTGGAGGAAACAGGTTATTCATTATGACAAAGTGGACTTTCCTGCCATAAGGCATCTTGACCCGATGAAGGCCATAGAATTGGGATAAGAGGGTGTTGGGGTTACGTTCGATATGGGCGTAGTAATCCCGTAATATTTTCCTTAGTAGTTTGTGCTCGGCATGATGGATTGTCTTAATAATGTATTTATAGTCTCGTGAAAAATAGAAAAAGCTTCCACTTTTTCCAGGGGATCCGAGTTCAGAAAGGATATACTTGCTTGTCAAGGACATCAAGTAGTCTGCAGGATCCAGGTGGAACTTTGCCCTGAGATGGCGGAATACCCATGGCGCGTAATCTTTGAATTTGAAATCATACTTGGCAGATGGAGTCAATTCATTTCCAGTGCTTACGGATAATTAGCAACGGACCCTAGGAAGCGTATAACAACACTCACATATCGAAGGAGAACTTATGTCTCGCGTCAAAGTCCGCATCTGTCAATTCTCGGTTCATCTTGGCATTGGTCCTCGAGACAGTGAAACGTATGCCAGTTAGCATATTATAAGCAGTAACCCAGTTGACATGGTTCATGTCAACCTTGGTTCCGACCATCACCCTGTCATCCTCTTCCTCCTCTTTCTTTTTCCTTCTGCTTGATCTCTTTTGTCGAATTGTTTCCGTCCATCTTGCCATATCACCGTCAGGTGGAACATCGTCTAAATACAAGTCGGAGTGTATTGACCGCGTGTTTCGTCGAACCAAGTTTATGGAGGCCCGGCCTCCAGCATAAGTAGGAGATAATCGTTCGCTGTCGGTAAATGCGTCGTCAAGAGCATTGGTAGGTGACGTAAAGTCGCGAGAAGTTCGGCTGGTCGATAGCCTTGGTACTTGTAGAGTGTGACGGTGCTGCAAGTTGGGCGCTCGTAGATGTAAAGAAGTGGATGAACTTGAGCCATATACGGGACTTGAGTTTGGATGAGTCGAAGGAGAGGAATATCTATTCGTGGCTGCTGGGTCTTTTTGAGTTGGTGGTGTCTGTTCGGCGTTTAGCCCGGCTACTGCTTGCTGTTGACTTATACCGTTTAGACTAGTGTTGTGGATTGGGGGCGCGGAAGCTGAATGAGCCCTCGCATGCCCAGAACGATGGCTGTTCCCAAGTTGCCCGGTCTCTGCTGGCTTCGATCCAGGATCTGGGGCAGTATTGCCCTTCGTCTGCGGCCGAGGAAGCGCGTGATCCAATGCACGGTGTTTCACTAAGCCATTAACTGGCCCGGGACTCTGTCCCCCAGCCTCCACAAGACCTCCAGATCCACTTTTCATCGAGTGATTGCTCCCACTCCTTGAAGGTGCCCTTTCCCTGCTATCCGTACTGCCACTATTTCTCCCATTTGGCAATGAGTGCAGGCTCGGATTCACACCATTAGGCCCGCTCAGAAATACTCCGTCAACTATGTGTTTGCTTCCGGCCGACCCATCAATTGCGAACCCGTTCATCAATTTTCCCACAGTACTCGAAGGCTGCCGTGATTGCCTTTCTTGAGAGGGCCGATGAGGAGGTTCAACGGAGGATGGATCGCTGGCAGTCAAGTGGACGGGCTCCCCAACAAGGTCTGACAGAAGTGAAGGCATATTGGAAGGGAAGAAAAGTAATTGCTTCCCAGCTAGAGAAATGGGGATCTATTAGGGCCCGCACTGGCCGAGAGGTGAGGACTGTCTCTGGTTGAGGGTCTCGGTGATGCAGTCTTCCTAACTCGTTCCATACGGTGAGAGATACGCTAGCCCAGCTCATCAATAATTCGTCTCATGGAACCATTGGGATTAGGAATCTGTTGAGGACAGCTGCGCGGCCTCCTCTATTCAATGGAAGCAATGTGGGATCGCTCACATTGAGCGTCGATATCGTCACTGTTATACTTTTCCCTAGTATCTTGAGGATATGCCGCGTAAATGTAAGAGAGCTGAGGTATTGAGACTGTCTGACAGCTCTGGCCGTTATCCCGGAGTTGAATCTTGCGGTTTCGCCTGGAGAGTCGGCAATAGTGTCGTCCGCTTCAGCCTTACTGTAATTTACACTTACCTAGTCTGTACTGTCAATCCCACTTCTGCTGCTCGAATTACGAACTTGATATCTCGAAATGGTGATTTATAAGACATCTTAGTAGCGGCGTAGTGGAAATTCTTGTCATTCAGAGCTCGTAGCTGGCTGCCTTACGTGGCCAACTATCTCAAGGCATGCTTTGTTTGCTTGAATACGCAGCCTTCCGTCTGCAGCATCCCAAAGCCTAGGTTGCACGAGGTCACCGGAGTCCGGAGGATGAGTGACTTACGTCTAGAATACCGACTGAAGTTGTAGATTTCAAAGCGCAAGTGCGGGATGAACGAGAAAAGCGCATTTGTAAAGTGCATTCAGAATTTCCAGCAAAGATATAGTTACAGCGACAATAGCCCTTCGTTCCACAAACGCCTGTAAGCTACAACCACAGCAGCAAGTTCCCTTCATTGCGGCTTAAGACAAATGAAAATCCATAATATCCGTGTATCAGGTCCGTGATACGTAGAGTGTACAACGCGACCGAGATCACATAAATTCCATGCACACCCTCTTTCTGACCCAACCACAACCCTAAAATGATGACAAGAATGAAGCTCTGAAAAGCAGCCTAGGTGGCGGCAGCAGCAGCTTCAGCCTTCTTCTTTGGCGTTGCGGACTTCTTGGCGGCGGCGGTCTTCTTCGGTGCTGCTTTCTTGGCTGGTCCAGCAGCTTTCGCTGGGCCTTTAGTCACGCGTCCAGATTTTGTCTTGCCGAGCACCTTTTCTTGCTCTACTATTGCGGGGGCCTAGCACGAAAGATTAACATGGATCAAAATGACTTCAAGTGAGTGAGAAAATAACATACGGGTGCGGGTGTCTTGCGTTTGCTGGCGGTGTTAGCCTTGGGCTTTGGTGCAGCAGCTTTCTTGGTAGCTGGGGCCTTCTTGGGTGCGGCAGCTTTAGCTTTTGATGCGGTCTTCTTTGGTGCAGCGGCATCGGTAGTGGTCTTCTTAGGACGGCCGGGTGATTTGGCTGCAACTGCCTTCTATACAGAAATTCGGTTAGTACAAAGATGGTTGAGGGTCAGGGTTAAATTTTGGTACATACCTTGGGAGCGGCGGGCTTCTTGTCAGCAGCAGGCTTCTCGGATGCAGTCTTCTTTGCAAGCTTGATGGTGCCCGAAGAGCCTATATGTACATGTCAGACACAGACGCTTGATGTGACGGTGACATGAAAATGAACATTCCTCCCGTATTGGAAGAACTGGCGACAGCAAAAGAAACTCAATTGGCAAGCAGCAACAGATCCACGACAACAAGAGATACAGAAGAGAGTATTGAACGTTGTAGTTAAAGCTTGAAGGGCACATGAAATACTACAAATATAAAACATACCTTTTGGCTGCTCAAAGTCGCCTTTGTCCACACCTGTGCGAATAGCCTTGTTGAATTGGGAATCAAAGGCGGCGCTAGAGACGGCAGGGATCTTATTGTTTGCTTGGATGTACTTCTTGATAGCTGGACGGCTTTGTAGAGGAGTTAAGTTAGCAAAATAGTCGCTGACGATACGCGCCCGCAAAAAGTAAACAAAGCAATGATGTAGGACATTTTGGCATGTAATGCTCACCTGCTACCATTGCGTTCCTTGAGCTGCACAGAAAGAAGACGCGTCAGCATATGCAATCTCCAGGCATTTATGGTTTGAAATGTGAGACAAAAACAGCTCGGTCGCCTGATGAAAAGTGGACATCGAGCAAAAGCATCATGATGGCGCGTGCGACTGTAGACCTACAGTGAGGATAGCTTCCTTGATCATATCTGTAAAAACGCGTCAGTAAAGCCTCGCGATCACATTCCAAGCTTGTCTGAAGTTGTGCGACGATGTGATGTCGACATAGAAGCAGCGACATACCTTTGTAGGACGCATGACTTGGGCCGGCAGCGGCCTTCTTCTGCGACGCAGCGGCGGTGGCTTTCTTGGGAGGCATTGCAAGTTGTTCGTATGGATTAAGAGCGGTATGGATGAGGAATTGAACGAGGTACTAGAAGTCGGAATTCAAGTTGATTGTTGTTTGTGGATAGTCGTGGGCGCAAGTTGATTTCCGGAACAGCACTGAGGGGAGGGGAACAGGGCGGGTACTAATAGTCTCGGTTGTCAATTGTGATCCGTAGGCGAGACCCTGGCTCACAAATGCGGGTCACCTAATTTCCTTACTTTTGATTGGTTCCGTCTGTTTACGCAACTCCTTGATAATCAACTCATCCAGCATTAAGGTATCGATGCTTCGTCCGCGTAACTTTCTGCTCACTTCTTGACTCCATCCACACCCCAACCTTCGCTTTGCTATTGCCGCGCATCACGAGTGTGCTTGTACTTGGTCTGATTCCACCAACATTCACGAGGGAATCATCCGATGGGGGTAGTATTTACCAGGCGAGACATTCGGTGATTACCCACGCTTGTCACGCTACCTTATCCTTTCTCTTCGCTCAGCAGTTACTATTCGTCTCTTCTGCTTCAGTACAGTGATTGTTTTTTCACACTATCCTCGAACCTTACCTTATAGCTTCCTGTGCCACTGTTGTTACTCTCCGTTTGTGACTTGCCTTCAAATGTGAACGCTTTGAGCTTTGGTTAATGTCTCCCATGGCCCAATCGCTGCCATATAGGCCGTTTCATTACCGTTCAGACCATATTGGACATTTCCTCTACTCTCTAGAATGATGATGCCTAGAGTATGAAATGCCTCTGTCTGGTTGACTGTGATTTCCTTTCCGACACCAAGCATCATTGCAGGCAAAAGGACCCAACCCCCTGCCTCACCAAGGTGCGGATTCACAAGACCGGATGTGAAACCTAGTGTGGTGTTCCTGTTCAGCTGGTCCTAGCTGGGAGATGCTATGACTGCCTTGTACTTGTCGTTTGCCTTTGTGTATCGCCCAATATTATGCCATAATAGCATATAAAAAGCTGGTCGCCAAGTTCCACAAGTGTGTTGCTGAAGTGCGTTGGCGGTTAGCCAGTTTGAGCGGTTCCGTCCGCACGAGGACAATGTCTCAGTGGAGTCGTGGATCCTGCCGACAAACTGCTTCGAATAACCACCACTCCTCACACGTGCCGATCTGAGCACCAAGATGGATTAGGGAAACTCTCAGATTGACTGGGAGAAGAGTTCACTCAGCATAGGTTCGTTGCACCTTTCGCCTTGCTCGTCGAACCTTCAGTTACCGCCACTGATTATATGTAAAAAGAAACTATATTAAGACGTATAAATAGACTGTTACTCGCTGTTTATAGGAAGGATATGGTTGAATCTATGTGCGGGATTGAATGCCCTTATATAGGCCTGACCATACAAAGAGTCATGTTGAGCTCCATAGATGGCCTGTGGACAAAAGCTTTTTACAAGCAAACAGCAAATAGCCACTGCATGGAAGCTCCCAGTTTGCTTCATGCATATTCCAGTAACTAACTTAGAAAGTGCTTGGTTCTCCTATTTTTACATTACTGAAAATTTCGGCAAGAGCTATCATTCTCTAAATATTGTATCCGTTCAACAATGAGCTTTCAACTGAGTCAGGCTTTTCCACATCCCCGAACCTAGGAGAGAAGGATCTAGCAAAATAGACAGGAAGGTCCAGAGCCTGGACGCAACGGAATTCCATCCCCATTGATGTAGCAAGGTCTTCACAGTGGCCGGAGTCTACCTCTGCTCTACGAGAGCAGGCCACTATGATTTGCAGTAGTACAATGCAAAGGTTTCTGTGACCGCTCGATCAAAAGCAGAATTTGTACCATGATGAGGCAGACCAGATTTTATCCACCCTCCTCGCAGTTTCAACCTCCCAACGTCCGTCTCTACCTGAGAGATATGACTACCCTTCAAAGATTTGTGAAGACATTCTTTGAACGCAGCTGGCCGTTCATGTGTCCAGAACAGCGAAAGACAGCTCCGAGCAGTATTCGCTTCGTATGGTCTTATTCGAAAGCTTGATCTATTGCAGTGGTGAACGGCATTGGTAAGAGTCAAGAACGACAGTGCCACGATGGGGCACGTCATAGAAATGTGTAAAGATTAACAGTGTGATGGCCGAAAATCCTCATACGTGTCGGAAGTAGTGGGGAGATTTTAGAAACCATTTATGCTTCCAAGCACATGCTAATTAGCTTTCTTGAAAGCTCTCACGCTCTTTACATGGCTTTCTATCAAATACTTTACATGATTTTTCTCCAACCATCCTATATAGCTCCCTAGCAAGCTTCCTACCAAAAACTCTACATGGCGCTCCATGATTTACTGCTCAGCTCTTTACATGCCTCACCGCTCAGCTCACCGTCTTAGTTTAATGCTTTAATCAACATTCATAAATATGCCAACAAGGCATCTGCAGCGATTAGAAACCTCCAGAAGACCCCGAGCTGGTCCGAAGCCCTTGGTGATCAGCAAGACTACTTTGTGCTGTCTGAGTGTTCGGCTAAGCGAGCCTCAAGGGCTCCGAGACGGTCCCCCAGGCTTTGCACTGAGGGTTTTCATTCGCCGACGTCAAGCGTTGTCTTAGAAGAAGAGCAATTGTCTTCATACGAGCTCAAAAACAAGCAGCACGATATGTTGTCGCTTATGATGATCGGTTCAAAACGACATGATAGAAAATGTAAGCTTTTTACTGCTTCGAGAGATAAACGTGCGTTTAGATGAAGATTTTGTTCTACATCAAGTCTTTCAAGAGAAAGACATAATCGTTGCAGGACCTTCTGCTTGACTACGACATTAATGTCAAATGCAAAAGATCTTGTCGAAAGGCAGATACTGCATCGCGCTGCTGACTGATTAGTAGAAGAAGAATAGGATTTTTGCGAAGCTTCTGACAGAGACTAACATCGATATAGACGCAAAGATGACATATTAAGCCATCGCGTTGATTATCGTTTCTCACTCAGGCAATATGAACGCTCGTCAAGCTACTCGTTGCCTTCGATGTCGATCATAATGCCGTGAACGAAGGCAAACGCAAACCGCTGTGAGACGCTATGCGGCATGAACATCTTCCGATCGCCACGCTACTGCTCGATATAACTATAGACATCGATAAACAAACCTACTCCGGGCACACATACCTCCATACTGCGGCATTGTACGGGCATAGGGGAATAGCCCAGCTTCTCTCTATCCTAGTCCTCGAAGAGCGTGTGCAGTGGTACGCCGCAGACGCTCTGTTCAAGGTTGCCAAAGGACAGCACGATGGTGATGGCTTTAGCTACTTTAATGCTGGCGCGGAAAGAGACCTTGTCAGCAAGGAGGTTGATAATGGGGGTGATGATGTTGCAACGTGCGCCTGGGTCGAGGCTAAAACCTATGGGATTCCGCCTAGCCTTGAATGATTGTGATAGGCTGGTTGAACTAGCGCCAAGATCATGGAATTGATTCTCAGCTGGGAAGACACATAAACGAGTAAAAGGCATTCTTAATGAGTGATCAAACCAAGCGCTTGTGGGTTAAATAACTCGCTTATTTGATCCATTAAAAACCGCCCTGAGTATATTGCGGTATAAAAACATTACAGGCGACCCATCGGCCTACAATCACGTTTCATTAGCGGGCATCATGATGCATGGGCTCATGGTAAGCAGCCACGCAGCTGACGCGGGGTACTCGGATCTTATGCCACTGCTGTTACTTCCCTAGCATACTGTCGGCATACAGCTTCCCATATACCCAATGAACCGTGTAGCATACACTCAGAAACTCATTGACAGGCTTGTCGGCATTCCCTCGATTCGGGTTGGTGGGGTCTACTGGCCTGATGTCGGCGTATCCGCGCAGCTGGTATGTGTATGGGCGTTGTAGCGACCAAGCTACACATCGCCGGGTCTGCGGCACCTAGATTTGTACATGGCACTGTGAAAGTCTTTGGAAAGAATTTTTTGATACGCTGAGCGGAGTGAGGTTGCAAGTATGCGCTTACTTAAGCGCGTGGCGCAGCCAATCAGCGAGCGTCCTTTACGCTTCTCCATATCAACAATTTGACAAGTATCACTTTGCAAGTTGCGTTAGAACAGTAAGGCAGCAGCAAATATATATATATAAATGCAGATACAGCTTGCAGACCCTGATTCCAACATTCTTATGTAGTTTCACCACCACAGCGGCGCCCAAAATCCTCTCTCAACCTCCTCCACCATCTCCCTACCGCCCTCCTCATTCTCAGCATATTCACCGCACCTGCCCACGTCTCGCACCCCACCGACAATCAACCCTAATGCGTCCCCCGAAGCCTCGACGTCTCTATTATGCGCCACTAGCAACCGATCCGATTGCTATCCCTTTAGCCAACAATTCACTTCCAGTAAAGCCGCCCAAATCAATCCCCGTCTCCTGGTTTGCATGTCCGTTTGAACATAGCCACCGGCTAGAAAGAAGCCCGTTTGAATGTGCCCGAAGAGGGTAATGAAAATAAAAGAAGCAACTGCGGTAATGGACATGTGCCCTTCACAGGGAGAGGGAAAGGAGCAGGAAGATAGAAATGACGAGATGAAAATCGCCTTGCAGCTCCGATTACAAGATGAATCCAATCAAGAAAGGCACGCAAGGCCATACACACCACCTTGCCCGGCCGCGCCAGCAGATCCAAACGAGGTCGTGCTTTTCGAAGAAGCCCCCCTTAGAGAAGCAGTACCATGGCCCGTGATTGGGATGTAAGAAGTCATTGAGAACACAGGTGCGTCGTTTATATGAACAGTGATATCCTTCACCTCCGAATCAGACTTACGACCTTGGCCGTGTCCCTTGGTTTCCAGGTGGGATGAGTTTTGAATTTGGGCGTTTAAGTCCCTTTATGCTTGCCCGATGGAGAGCGGATTGCGTTATCAATGTCAGTGCCGTCATTGTCGGTATCGTGGGTCATAATTGAATTGTCTAGTAACATTAGACATGTCTGTGTGAGATAGGGCGGTCTGTACTTACTTAAACGCAACGCCTGTCTGTCCCTCTGAATACCACTCTCATCTGATGCAGATGAGGTCGACAATTGAGTGTCTAAAGGCTTGAAGCGTGTTTCTGTAAAGAAAGCATCCGGGTCCTTACTCTGCCCTCCATTAGGTTCGAGATGTGGCTTGTTGTTGGGTTTCTCTTCTTCTGCTTCGTCGTCCGCTTCCGTATCTGTGCCTTTCGATTGATCTCGCCAGTCTTGGCGGATCGAGGGATCAGGCTGGGATGCTTGTGGATTTCACCATGAGGCTCGCACTTTTTGTTGCCGTTCGCCGACGGGAGGAGGCCGTTGGGGCATGGAGGAGTATCTGAGGTGCAGCTCTCCTTTTTTTTCGCGGAGGATGGGAGATCTAGATCGTCGTCATCAGTCAGTATTAAGATCGTCGAGTGGAAGTTTGTAGTCTCATTCAGGGAATGAGCCCGCCACAGAAGTCGACGGGCTGCTCGGCGAACCATGCTCTCCACCCTGCTCTGGGCTTTGCTTCCCCCCTTGCTCGTCAGAAGTCGAGCTATTGTTGCTGTAGATGATACTGCTGCCTCCGGCCTCGATGCCGTTGGGCTCTAGTGTTGGCTCACACAACTTAGACCCCTCCGGCGGAGGCCCACTCATATCTCGGAATTCGATCACATTATAGTCTTGAAGTCTTCCGCTCGTTTTATGGCTTGCTCCAAAAGCTACATGCTTGTTGCCCTTATTACTGGGTGTTAGTACGTGAGAATTTAACTTTGGTAATAGACCACCGCCAGACAAGCCGGCTTTGGTTGATGAATGACCATCAGAGCGTTTGGGGTTCAACTCAACGAATGCCATTATATACCTCACACGCAAGAGCAGCTAACGGGTGTGAATGAAAGGACGATTTATATAGAGTTTGAGGTGGAATCCCAAAGCGAACAAAAGAAAGCAAGACGAGATTCATACATTTTTGAGTCGAGGTTCCAATAGCGTTGCTGTGCCAATCTCCTTCCTACCAAAGGACCGCTGAGGGCTACCCGGTTCGCCGTCGTCGTTTCTTGCACCCGCTCCCTCCCCCTAGGCGCGATCGCCAATATCTGGCTGTCGCAGCTGAACTGCCCCACGCCCAGTATGCAAGTAGCTCGACCACCCACCCCACATGCGACGGCACGCATTGACGCAGCTGTCGACCATTAGAGCCTGGTATTGGATCCAGCCCATATGCTACATGTTGGCTGCGCCCTCGGAGATGACCATCCATCAAGTCTCATCAGCTACTGGAGCCTGGCTTTCCAGCAGTGATTCAAGCAACAGGGTCAACGGTACCAAGCCTCCCTGATGCCTGCCCAAAAGCTCGATCGACGTCCCGGGGCCAAGTAACCAGACCAACGCCATTGCGGCATCCTTTGTCAGCACCGTTAGGTAGACACGTAAAGCCATTGTTGATCGCAGCGCAGACCGATACTTCTCGGATTCCATTTGCTGTCTTCGGCTCACCGGCCGTGTCTGGCTTCACACTCAGCCCCTCCGTGCCAGATCATTAGATCACGTAGCCATCCAGACTTTGACGAAAACCCGTAAGATGGAGATACGGCAACTTTTCGTTGGTAGCATGGCAGCCGTCGTCCTATTCCGCTTGTCGGTTCGCCCCGGAATCCTCGCCGCAAGCTGAAGCTCTCAACCAGTACTGCAGCAGAGTGGCAGATTAGCTGAGCAATGGTGAAATGGTCGGCAGAATAAGACAGATGCAGCAGGGTCTGGAGCAGCAGAGCTGAGCGAAAAGGTGCTTCTGCATGCTCTGAAAAATACTCATCATCGTTCGAGCTGAACAGCAGCACGGACGAGGTCCGAGGCGAATGAGACGACCTGGCTACATCGCTGGCCCAAGCCCTAGGCCAAGTCATACACTGTGAAGGGTAAAAGCCCTTAGGCCAGTCTAAGTTGTCTAACAGTGTAGTCAGAAGTACAAAGGATCGCGATCGGGTGGGACTCTCTTCGACTGGTTCGGTAGCACTGGAGCTGCCTGGGTGAAGAGATAGTCGCAGTAGTCAATGTATTCCAGGGAGTGGATTAGATTTGGAGTGAGGGTCATGAGACAGATAGCACGAACAGACAACAGAGCGATTGAGGAAACAAGGCGACGCCAGAGATAAAGAAGAAAGGGAACTGAAGGATAAATAGACGATAGGGCCAGTGGGTTGAATTGGCCGAGTCTCCAAGGCAGATGAGGCAGAAGAATCGGCGCCATTTTACAATATGACTGCCGGTAAAAGAAATTGGCATTCGACATGATGCCATGGTGCGGCAGCCATTTGAATCAAGAAAATTACCGCTTAATACTATTAGCTCGATTCTATATAGGGCCACTTTGGTATTCGGTGACTACCACTCGTATTGACTATTGTGATGTGTATGTAGGATGCAGGATTAGATACAAAACAAAGCGAGCCATTAAGCAGGTAAACAAACGGGCCAGCTACAAGATCCACCTGTGCGCGGTGCTGGCTACGAACCTTCTACTTGTTAGAAGAGCCAAGAGATCTCACTCACCAAACGAATCGGCTACTCTGACATGCGCACGAAGCACTGAGTAATGACCTCAAAAACATGTTCTAAGCTTCTGAGTATCGAACGACTTAACATGCTCTTCGTCTCTGAGCAGACGACATCGATTTAGACCGAGCGTTACGTCTTTGTCACGCGTTAATGCTCATACACATTCTCTTCGAAAGCTCACGTCGCAGTGATCAGCTTCTACATACACGATAACGCGAAGCCTGTGATCTGTTACTCGCACGGTCAGCTCGCTCGAGCATAGCTCTTCGTCGCTCATTTTATCGATGTGATTGCACAATGTACAACTGATCTACGGGATATAATGTCTAGAATTTTGAGTTGGCTGCTTGCAGCAGGATTTCCTCGAGCTCATCTGACTGGGTATGGAAAGTGGCAGCGACTACTAAGGTAAACAACAGTGTGATTTTTGAGCTCTGAAAGTCTGTTTTGGGCGCAGAGAGCTTCTTCACACTACATACATCGTCAGATACTACTCTATGTGCTTCATAACCTTTGACTGCATAAGCACGTTAAAATGAAGAAATATAAAAATATAAAAAAGGTAAACAAACGCACTTTCTTCGGCTCACATCGGGTGCTAAACATAACACGTGAGAAGAGTCGCGTACGGCCGTCAAGACGCGTTCTCATATTCGCGTCTCCCGTCAAAACGATGCATCTGCATATTTTACATCTCCAACGCTTCACAGCACAACCTCAAGATGCCTTATGGGGTTTCCAACTCGTTCAAAAGGTATTTTTACGTATCTTAGAATAGGGTGGACTGAGACCCACTGATCCAATCTACAGAGGCACCCTCAGGACTTATTCGCGCCAGTTCCATCGCGTTACCGACAGCTTCAATGACGAAGTCCCACGCAAGCGGATACGTATGGACGCGAATGGCATAGTCGTAGAAGAAAATTTCGGTCCGAAGATCATATCTGGACCTTCCGCCCCTCCCGCCACCGAAGAACCAACGAGCTCCTCAACCGCGCCTTCGAGCCCGCAACCTGCGCTCTTCTCAGATGACGTACCACCCGACACCGACCAAGCTCCTCAGTCTCCGCCCTCTTCGCCTCCGCACCGTCTTCCATCACCCGAGCCAGCAACACGTAAACCCGCCTTCTCCTTTCTCAAACGCAAGCGATCAGCTCGCGGCAGTGCAGTTTCCAACTTGATCAATGAGCCGCTCTCCGATATCAATCACAACCCGCGCAAAATACCACGACTTGGAAAGAAAATTCCTTTGACACAAATGCAGATTGATCTGGGCGGAGAAGTGCGCAGGACTTGTAGGGTATGTGGGATGGAGTATATACCGTCGAACAGGGAGGATGCGGCGCTGCATAAAAACTTCCATGCTATGAATTTGGGAGGAGTGGACTTGGGAAAGGCATTTCTGAAGGATGAGGGAGCTAAGAAAATCCCTTCTGAGCGCAGATCAGAGGGCGTGGCAATCGTGATGGTGGACCGGCGAAGCGCTTTAAGCGTGCGGAATAAAATTAAGAAGGTGCTTGGCATTGTCAATGCTGAGCTGTCTGCGACGGAAATACAGGATGACCAGTTGTGGGGTGGCTTGCCGCCGAATGCTTCCCATTCATTGAAAAGGGTCATCGAGACACGCAATGTCAGAAGTGATGGTCCGGATAAGCGACGAGATCGGTTCAAGGCTTTCCTATACATTGTAGGCGATAATTGCGTTGGGTTCTGTCTGGCTGAAAAGATCATGGCCGCATATCAAGTAATTGATCCTCTGGGCGAAGACGAGACCAGTAAAGCCATCCCAACTTCCAGGAGTTCATCCATAACGATGTCAACCACTGCTGACGCAGCCTTGTTGGGGATCTCTCGAATATGGACGTCTAAGTTGCACCGAGGTCAAGGTATCGCTGTTGAGCTTTTGGAGTGTGCTAGGAGCAACTTCTTCTATGGAATGGAAGTGCCAAAGGACCTCGTGGCATTTAGTCAACCAACGGACAGTGGAGGCCAACTTGCGAAAAGGTGGTTCGAAGCGGAGACCGGATGGCATGTATACAAAGGGGATTCATAATCCTACGTATTCAATGATAGAGCAATCTCGAAAATCGAACTTGGTCCATCTGGACAAATTGTGTGCTTGTAGTCCTCTGTTCCGTGTATCTTGTCAGGCCAATAGCTGCGTGCGGCACCATTAAATCTTGCACTTCCCCCTTCGCAGGACTCTCTAAGAGACACTCGAACGTCCGAAATTGCTGGACTTCCAGACCTTGTTTGTTGATGGTTGGCTAATCACGAGCCTTTATGCGTGTAGCATCATCAACGTCGCGTATGTGAAGAATCTCTTTCAAGGCATGACCTCCACAATCTCCATTAACCAGACCCGGAGCAAACACCAACCGTAGCTTGTCAAGACGTGATGAGTGCTTGAACTTCTTTCCTATGGCTTCTAGAGCCTCTTTCCACGGCTGCATGTGGACTTTGCAAATTTCCATGGAGACGGAATTGCAATGGTGGTATACAAGTGGCTGGTGGTCGTCAATGTGCACGAGGTCTAGGTCAGGTAGATCGATGTAGAGATTTTGTATTAGCTGAATCTTGGTATGTGTGTGTAAGTCTAGCTTACTCCGGACTACTCTGATGTGAAATACTTCCCTACTGCGATCGATAAATCTGGTCTTGAAAGAAAGTAGAAGTCCCGTCTCTGTTGAGCGGTTCTTTTGAGGGCACGAAGGAAATCTTTGATGTAAATCGGCACTTGTAACGGAGATTACGAATGCATTCTCGCTGTAGAGTATCTCTGTCGCCTCGCGATGAATCTTACGGTTTATGTATAAGATAGCTGGGCATGTGCCTGGTATCCATTCAACTGGGAGAGTGGAGTCTTGATCGACAGATTGATTGATCATGTCATACTCGATTGAGGGGGGAGCCCAGGTGTCAAGATCGTACTTTGAGCAAGGCAGGACAAGCCGGTAAATCTGCAGTCGAATCTCACAGGGTAGTCGCAGAAAAGGAGACGAGTTTGACGACATAACGGATCATTGTAGTCTGGTTTGGAGGGAAGAATAACGATCGAATGATGAGATATGTAGATGTAGATAAAGGCACTCAGATGTCCCTCGAGACTCGAGAGGTAGTGGTTGCCAGACATGCATAAGGCAAAGGTACGAGTACTGGTCCATTGATGCCTTCCGGATCGGCAATAGAAAGTCCGCCCGCCTCGACCGTCACCGCGATTCCATTCCAGGGTTCACTCGGTTCTGGATACCTTAAGGTGATGGAAGGTGACTCCCGGATCCTCCCCGGATCTTTGGATGCGGTACAACTCAGTCGCTCGAGCTGCCCTCATGACGGCTATCCCTGATCCTGACCGTCATGTCTGGCACCAACCCTTTCCGCCGTGAAACTACACTTCAAGGAGCTTCAGCCAATGCGTCCGGTGCAACGGACATTGAAAGGGTTGAAGCTCGCTTTCCCGCCATAGACACAGGAAAGCTGCATTGGTCGCTTCGGCGAAGCTATTCAGACTTTCGGAATCCTCAAGCTAATACTCAGCAGATATTCCTCCAGCGCCGAAGACCAAGACCGTTCGCATAGTATCTCCTCATTCCTCTGCATCCGATAATGATAATTTCATCCCACATGGCTCGTTTAATAATCCTCGATCCTTTGCTGGTCCACCTCCACTGGACAGCGGGTCTGCTGAAAGCTCCAAGGAAAACTCGCCCATCAACCCATTCAGCATAGAATCCGATGAAGGGGAGGCCACTACGGAAGATGAGGACCTTCGCAAGAATACAATTGGTAATGCTGGTCATCGATTGACAGGTAATACGGCGTCGAAAATGTCACCCAATTCCCTCCAGAAGACCCTCGCCAAGAATGCATTCGTAACCAGTACATCAGACACAGGCGAGAGGAGTGAGGATGGTATTCCGAACGCAGCCACTGGTGCTATAAAGCCGCATTACGATGTTGACGAGTTCAAGCGCTTGCTCTTGACTGGAGAGAGGAGCGTGGCAGAGGCTAGTGCTCTGTCTACCCCTTCAATTCATGGCCAAGGCACCCAAAACGTTGGTGACACTAGCAGTAACACGGATGCATCTTCAATCTCTCGGCACTCCATCTTTGAGCCGCTTCCAGAGATAAGTCAAGATACCCCCCGAACGTCACATGAAGTTTCCCCATCTGGGGAAGAGCGGCAGTTACCAGTGCAAAAACTATCTCCTCGCACCGAGAGGATCCGCCCTCCTGCACCGAAACCTCGCCATGGTAATCCCGCGTCGGGGACTGTACCGCAAAACCTTTCTTGCCAAGATTCAGGTCTATCCCTGCAGTCGTCTGGCAACAGCAACACAACCTTTCCTGGATGGTCGACCATAGATTCACCTCAAACGCCTACTGATCTGAACAAGCCATTACCTCTTACACCAGCCGTAGAGCCCTTAGAAGGTGCGGTGCTAAAACCAGCTCTATCCGCCAACAGGCGGCCACGAAGTGAGTACATTAAACCCGAAGGTACACAAACCAACAGCCTTCCACTGAAGCGGGAACCCCCGGCACCGCCCCTGGCGAGACGGCGCAGTCAGCGCCGTCCAATTTCTTTAATAGGCCCTTCGGGACGATCAATGCGAATTTCAGAGGAGAACCTGGTAGAATCAAAAGCACAACCCCAGTGGATTCCCCTTGTGAGCCCAAAACCACCTCCACCTCCACCGCGGCGGCCTGGCCCCACCCGGAGCTTATCTACCGCCAGTACTTCTTCCTCTATTTCCGCTTTTCGAGCACCATCCACGACCTCTGCTACAGACGATGAAAACACCAACACTTCAAAATCGCCACCGCCACTGCCACCAACAAGAACCCCTTCAATTTCCTCCGTGAAACGACCACCCAGGCCATCCCCAGACGCGAAATCATCTCCTACAATGGCCCCCCCACTGCCACCTAGAAGGAGGGGCTCCAGTCACGGTAGTGTGACACAAAGCAGATCAAGCGGGGAGTATCGTGCGGACCGATATAGGAGTGATTCGGGCGCTTCTTCCATCCCGCCAATTGGTGCGACGCCCTTGGGGCCTGGTGCCGATGACAAAGATGTTCTTGCTGACCTAACAGCGCTGCAGAGGGAAGTTGATGAGCTTCGGGGAAAGTTGAAATGATTGTGCCCTAATTACTAGCCTTACGTCTGCACACGTTAGATCAACATGGTGTTTACAATGATGATTTGGCTGGAGATGCGAGGCTTTGGCGTTACGAATAATTCGTCAGGCGTTTGGGTCGACATCTACATTGCTTCAAGAAGCGGAGGTGTTTGGGGCGAATTCTAAGTACAACTATGCTCACAGTTCTGGTGTCATACAGCAAGATCGAAAAGTGAAATTCTGGCCCGGTAAATGCAAACTCTGATGATCGTAATACACCCTCAAGTGTTCAACTCTACGTTCGAGTCTACTGTGGTTTCTTCAATTTGAGATTTCCTCAGCTCAGCTCACCCCATGGTCCATTTCCCTTATCCGCTCACCACAATTCCCTGCTTTCAAAATCTATTTGTCCTTCATCAATCATTAATCTCAGTTGTCTTCACTGTTGATGCACTCTTTGGGAATTAAGATGATAAGAGACCTTGGCTTATGTTTCTACACCTAAATTCGTTCTTCTATCCAAATATTGAAATACAATTCCTATCTCGATAGTTTTCACTACTCGTGAATGGCTTGAGAATACAAAGCGAATGGGACTTCAGCCCAATAAGCGTTCATCCTGTACTATATAAACAGCGACTTCTCCCCCCAAATATTTTCCCATCGACAACATCTTCCTTTTTCTATATATACATACCACACATGGTTCTTACTTTATTACAATTTCCATAAGCTTGGGGGTTTTTCAACATATATATGCACCCTACTCTAGCGATTGTCCTTGAATGTGGCACTACTTCTACTCTATGTAGATGTGAAACTCAGCAGTAACGTCAAAGAGTGTTCTAAATTCTTGACACGTGTGTAAGAGGTTTGCGTTAATAAGCCATGTTAGCCAGTAAATTCTCGAAACAATTAGAATATTGGACCAGACAGCTGGATCAATACGGGTGTATACCCAGTTTGCATTGAAGACACAGGGAATTAATTCGTTGACACGTGTTCAAGAAGTATATATTAGAAAGCTCCATGGTACAGCAACTTCTCAAGTATCGAAAACCATTCGGCCTACCAACAAGACGTTGTCTATGTTTCTCTGACCGGTAAGCCCCGTCCTTGACTTTGTTTGTTCGAGTTTGCTAACCAGAGATTAAAGGCTCAGGCAAAATACACGCTTATCTGATTCCATTGCTTACGGCTCTGTTAACCAAAGACAGGACCAATGGAACCAAGACTTAATCTCAATTTCTATCATGTGAAGACGCGCATGTCAGCCTGTTCGTCCTCATGGGACAGCAATACAAGTCTTCATGGCTGCCGTGGGTCTTACCCGAGATTTCTACGTGAGATCTGCTGTTATTCGTGGTGACATTCAGACATATGCAAGTCAGTTGCAGATCTTAATCGATGGATGCGAGATATTAGTCGCAACATCAGGCCATTTACTTGACTTTGCGGAGCGTTGTTCGAGAGCTGCTCTCTTTAGGGGAAAAAACTCCATCATCTGGGCATTGATGAAGCGAATCTTATCATGAAGGAGGATTGGCATGAGGCATTACAGAAATGGAATGTTTCATTCCCATCTCAGGCCATTCTTTGGTTGGCTATGCACATCATGCTTTTCGCATTCTGAACTCGAGTTTGCTATGAATAAAATGGTTGCCTATGGCCACATGAGGATACGATTTCTGAAACGCTCCATTAGCTGCGAACATCGAACCATCATCAAATACGAGCTGATATATCTGCGAAGAAGTAGACGAAAGAATTGAATGTGCGGTTACGTGAGGCTACCAATGGAACGGAATTAAAGAGATTGCAATTGCTGTACGACAATGTGGCAGATGAGCTCAACTCAGCAAATGAAGATCTAAACAAAGAACCCGGTATCTTCAAGGCTCGCGTCCATACGCTGATGAACGAAGTCAACAGAGCAAAGGCAGGCGAAGCAGAACGTCTTGGGTGCTGGCATTTGAGACTTAGCCTGCAAAACCCTAGCCTCGATCCGGCAATGGCACGGCTTGTTGAAGAGATTACAGAGTTCGACATACACCCTAGCGATACAAATGCGGTCGCTGTCACAACACCTGGCACCGTCAAAACAACTGCAAGCAAGAAAGCAAACGATGGCAACGATGCTGAAAAGTCTGACAAAGAACCAGCGGCGGAAGAGTTGGTATCAGGCCCAGAGGACCATTGGATTTAGCCTAGCTTTAGTAAGGCCGTCTTCACTCGAGACGGTGGCGAAGACGATGAGATGGACACGACACATTAACGGGTATCAACATCAAATACTATTCGCAATATTAGCCCTCTACTTAACGACTATTTGGACACGGATGGCGTTAAAACAGTGCGCAATGCCCACTATCACGCCGAACAGAAAATGGGAGCGTCTCCAGTACCGTAGCTACATTGGCCGGTGATCAGTAGCCAATTGTTGCAGGCATATGAACGGACTGTTGGTGGGATGTGTACGTGGCCTGAAAGCTCGAGCCAAAAAAGCAGACTAGCACGTCAAATAGCCAATAGAGTACTCATTATTGCTGTATTCGGATTTGCACCTTGCATTACTTGAGACTTCACACTGGCGTATCACTCTCAGTTCGCTCTTCTTTCTCGCCTTCATTCCTCAACCCCTACTTCCCACGTCCCGCACACAACATCCTCCCATCACAAGCATTTCATCCACAATCTCACCCTCAACAGCTTTGACACGTGCTCTCCCCTCCACTCCTCGCTCAAAGCTAAAGATTCTCAGGTAAAAGAGAAAAAAAGGGGGGTGGGGAACCAGACGTAGTGCGGGATATTAGATATCGCACGTTATAATCCACTTTACTCCATCCTCTTCTACATACGGCCACAGACAACAGAAAACTGGGCATCCCGTCCGCTCTGCCATACATAAGCTGTTGATCGGAAGACTAGTAGTTGGGTCGGTGACGACCAGCGAATCCCTTCTGCTGTATGTTTTTGAATTTTTTGTTCTTGGATTGAATTTGCTTTATGAGGATTGTAATTTGGACAGTTTGGAAGGCCTCAAGGGAAAGAAGAAGTAGGAAAGATTGAATCTGTATGGAGATGCGAGAGCAAAAAGGATTGGAGGAGCTTTTTGAGGGGAAGTGAATTGGAGAGGGGAAGTCTAGGTAGTTAGGCAGAAGCAGTGATGTGAGCGTGGGGGTACACCAGGACTGAGAAATTTCAATCAGTGTCCTGTTCAGTCTCTCAGTCTCAGACACATCTAACGAAGTACTATTCTGTTCTCCTTCGATGTGCTTATACAGATAGATTTGGCGATTGGCATTCAATGGGGAGCATGGCATGCCTTATCTCGCTTGTATTCCCCACAAATGGTCCGAGCTTACCGAGGACGGGCTGATGCTTGTTCCTGCGCTAAAGAGATCGCCGTGACGTCGGTCAGCTAAACTCCCATTGGCCGGCGCCGAGCGCAAGTAAACCTGGATCCTACCGAAAAGCAATGCTGGGGCTCTTCAGCGCGCCATCTGGGGACATTGTTATTCGTCCATTGAGGTCCTCCATCACCCAACCACTTCCATCTTAATAATATCTCGACTCGAAGTCCGCATCTAGTATTATATTATAAACTCTCAATGCATTGATGTCCTTAATTTTTTAATCAAATCAATACTACTATTCCATTGTGCTTTCACCATGGCCGGCACAAGATCTTCTACACGACAAGCGGCCGCTGCCGCGAACTCAGGCTCCAATTCCTCACAGAATCAGCCCGCGGCCAAAACTGGCGCAGCTACGAGTAAACGGAAGGGGAGCACTGCTACCGGCCCCAAGTCTAAGCGGGGCAAAAAAGGCGATGGGAAAGAACAAGCAACCATTGAGGCGACTATGCCGACAGAAGGCACGGATTCAAAGGACGTCGAAATGAAAGATGACATGTCAACGGAACAAGATAATGCCGATGCTAATGAAGCAAAGGACAGCGCAGAAAAGGCTGGCGGCGTGGATACAAAGGATAGCGAAGAAGCAGCCAAGACTGAACATAATGTCGCGAAGGAGAAAGCAGAGCCAGTAGAGGATGAGCAGATGGAGAGTGGAGATGGCAAACCAACCAATGGCCATGTTCAAGGCAAAGGTGCCGAGGCGCAACCCGTTGCAGAAAGTGACCAGGCAACAAACGCATCGAAGGTGGACAGCGAGCCTGAAGAAAATACAGCTAATGGAGGTGGTGTTGCAGTATCCAAGTCCGGCGACGCCGTCGAGAAGTCCCCCGAGAGAGAGCAGTCCACGCCATCAAGCATCTTAGAAAAAGGCATAATATACTTCTTCTTCCGCGGCCGCGTTAATATCGATAAACCTTCCGACGTTGACGACATCGCTAGGAGCTATATCGTCCTCCGTCCTCTGCCCCATGGCGCAAAGCTTGGAGACGGACCCATTGGCGATGCTGGGAACAACCGCCTCCTTGCGCTTCCAAAGAAAGTTCTACCCGTGAGCCCAAAAGACAGATTCATGGTTTTCGTCGAAAAGCCATCTGCGAGCATGGAAGAAATCAAGAACGCTTTGGCATCTTCGGACTACATGACGAAGACCGCCGGCGCTCGTCATACTCCTGCAGCTGCACCAATTGGAGAGGGAGTATACGCTATTACTACCACTGGTCGAGAGTCGCACATCGCTTATATGTTGACCATTCCATCGGAACTGAGCGAGGTCCAGCACGATGTTGGCTTGAAAGAGCGCGGTAGCTATGTAACTAGCGTTAAGAATCCGCAGTATCCTGGTCCCGCAAATACCAATCTTCCAAAGGGACCAGAATTTCCTCAAGAGTATGGTACTGTCGTCGAAACGTTCTCGTTCCACTACTGAAGTGCTGCATTTAGGATCTTGGACGAGTTCCGCAGCCTCCGGTGGATGCCTTTACAGCCGAAGTTGCTGGATTATGTTAACACTCAAATCCTTATCATTGGACACAAAGATGACGCTGTCGAGAAAGCGACTGTTCAGCAAAGCGAGGACGAGAAGAAAGACAAAGACACGCCTATGGAAGAGATGGAAAAGCTCGAGCATGAGGATGAACTGCGTGTAGAGCACCTCAAAGGTAAGCAGGTTACATTCTTGGTCCTTGGCCAATCAACCTATGCTGACGATACCGAGGTGACGATTCTATATTTGAGGATCTAGGCATGAGCTCCAAGGAGTACCCTAAAGTTCAGACGACCTGGTAAATATGTCTGATGGCAGGCGGCGGAGTCATTTGGCTCTTTAGCACCCAAAGATAGAAAGTAATGGTTTTGGGAGGCACATAATCCTGGCAATGGTCGACTTACGATCCTGATGCCTATAGCTGAATGTACAATAACGACACTTTGTCCTGCAAAGGTAGGATAGCAGGGTTGGTGAAGGAGGAACAACTGTTAGTCAATTCAGATATGTTTCTCAGCTCCGGGAAGATATTGCGGTCTTTGATGAATGTAGTGTGAGTCGAGTGCTTAGTAGATGGGTTCGTAGCACCTGGAGTGTCGTGTGAGCTCCAAGCCATCTTATCGTTCTCAAACACTCTCCAGAGCCGAAGTTAGGGTTGCCGACACCTTCGTTTGTGCTTCTGCTAGGCGCTAGCCGATAACGGCACTGGTGTTTATGAAACCGAATTCACAACTGCAAGCTACCAAACGACACAGCTTCACCATACACCATATACCATACAGTCTCGAAAGCCTCTCCTGTCTACCAACGTGCTGTGTAGGACAAGCCCGTACATCGACGAGTACTTCTTCACCAAGCTCATACAAGTCTGCCAAACCTTACATCCTATTAAACGTCAAGACATAATCACCCAAACTTCCGTCTATACGTCTTTCCCGACAATTCAAAGGCTCACAGCGTGCTGATCTACGCGTAACTCTTTACCCAAAAGCTCACTGCAGCTCTCAGACAAAATCAAGATATCAAAACCTAGCAACGTTCAACGCACAGAACAATCAGTAACAAAAAAAACACCCTTCAAAACAACCACATCCTGAGCCATAAGACACCTTTCGCTGCCGCAGTGGAATCCATTGAATGATCTTCTGACACTTACCTACACATACTGCACACTTAGCGTCTACTGCACCGCAAGCCCTCTTCCACTACATAGAATGGCTTCAGCACTAGCGGATCAGCTGAACAAGACAAAGATTGGGTAAGTTACTAACGGCGTTCGGGACGAGGATTTCTTCTAATATCTGTCTACAGCGATGCCCCTTTGGACAGCAATTGGAAGGAAAAGTTGAAGGCGCCCCCGAAAGATGCCAGACCACAAACAGAAGTGCGTCTAATCTCCATTACCACTTAGGTCGAGCTAACCGAGTGTGCAGGATGTCACAAAAACAAAAGGCCTCCAGTTCGAAGATTTCGTAATCAAACGGGAGCTACAAATGGGAATATTCGAGGCTCAATGGTACACTCCTTCGCCAATCCAAGAAGAAACCATACCAATCGCCTTGGCGGGTCGCGACATCCTAGCACGAGCAAAAAATGGCACCGGGAAGACCGGTGCTTTCGTCATACCTACACTCGATAAGATCAATCCCAAGAGCAACAAAATACAAGCTCTTATTCTGGTCCCAACACGAGAGCTTGCTCTTCAAACATCGCAAGTTTGCAAGACTCTGGGGAAGCACCTTGGCATCAATGTCATGGTAACGACTGGTGGTACTGGGCTTAAAGACGATATCATACGACTCAATGATGCTGTTCACATTGTTGTTGGCACGCCCGGCCGGATACTTGATCTTGCTAGCAAAGGCGTCGCTGACCTCACCGAATGTCCCCATTTTATCATGGACGAGGCAGACAAGCTACTCTCTCCCGAATTTACACCGGTAATAGAGCAGTTGCTTGCTTTCCACCCCAAAGATCGACAGGTCATGCTTTTTAGCGCTACCTTCCCCCTGATCGTCCAGTCCTTCAAGGTACGCTATAACCACTACTATTTTTATTTCAGATGCCTAACAGAGACAGGATAAACATATGAATGATCCCTATGAGATAAATCTCATGGAAGAGCTTACGCTAAGAGGTATCACACAATACTACGCGTTTGTCGAAGAGAAGCAAAAAGTCCACTGTCTTAATACTCTTTTCTCAAAACTTCAGATCAACCAGTCTATCATCTTCTGCAATTCCACGAACCGCGTTGAGCTCCTCGCTAAGAAGATTACCGAACTCGGATACTCCTGTTTCTACTCCCATGCCAAGATGCTCCAAAATCACCGAAGCCGTGTGTTTCACGATTTCCGCCACGGCGTTTGCCGTAATCTCGTCTGCTCTGATCTGCTAACTCGTGGTATCGATATCCAAGCAGTCAATGTAGTCATCAACTTTGATTTTCCAAACAAAGCCGAGACTTATTTACACCGAATTGGTCGGTCTGGACGTTTCGGTCACATGGGTCTTGCAATAAACCTGATCAACTGGGACGACCGCTTCAATCTGTATAGGATCGAGCACGAGCTCGGGACTGAGATTCAACCGATACCGCCCACCATTGATAAATCGCTATATGTCTATGATTCACCTGATAGCATCCCGCGCCCTGGTCCACGCCCTGGCCCAAGTAACACAAACCAACGTCAAATATCAGGTCATGATCAACAATCAACAAGAAATAACCAACGCTACACCCACGGCACTACGAATGGTTCTCATGCAGGTAATTCTGGCCAAGGCCGTGGTCAAGCCACTGGGCGAGGGCAGTATCAGCAACATAATGCGTCCAATTATCGGGGCAACCAACGGAACCAGAACCAATCTTTTAGTCAGCAGAGAGGGCCCCCCAAGGATCAGGAACAACAGGACGGACGCAACGGGAACACTTCTCAGCGGGCGACCCCAGTGGTTGCCGCTAAGACGTCGTGATAGCGACATGAACCGCTGGGGCAGGGGCTGAGAACTCACAATTTTCGGCTCGAGGTGCTCTGGGAGTTAGGATATCTGTCTTTTAGCTTTTTGTTTGATTCTTCGGTCTTGCTGGACGCGGCTTCCATGCGCACAACGAGACGACCCCGTTGCCCTAAACACCCCCTTCTTCAACCACGAAGTCCACGACTTAGAAGAGACTACTTTCCGACGTTTTGCCACCATCACTCTTCACATATCCAGCTTTTAATCTCATTTTCATCGAATGAAGTTCATCTCGTTCCTCCGGTATTACAGCATATTTATCTAGAACTCGGGGTATTATGCAGCAAAAGTCGTCCACGACCAAGGTTTTGTATTATAGCACGGTGTTGTTCCAGGTTTGCTCTCCTGGAAATGGGCGTTTGGTGCCCTGTGTCATATTCCCTCGACCCTTTTGGCTGTTTTCATGGTCACGAATTGCGCCCTCGGTTGTGCAGAACGCCCGTCGGCATCACACGAAAAGCAAGGATAAGATATTTTAATTTTAGTCTGCTCGATCTCAGCCCTCGCGTCATCTCACGAACACGCGTACCTCCCTCCGTTTACAAACCCGACAACTCCCATTATGGCCTCAAGCTCCGGCTTTCCCCCAAGGGAGGGTTATCGCCACATTGTCCCAGAACACTCCGCTTCCGATTATCAACATATCCCCCTCTCTATCACTCCCTGACCTAGTCTCGACGAACCTGGCGCTCCTTTCGAGGCCAAAACTCCAGCAGTATCTCCCTTCGAGAGCGGCGGACGTGGTTCCCACCAGCCTGGAATTTTTGCTTTTAGTATTGCTCTACGTACTTACCTCATCAACTTTACTCAAATCCTCTGGAACCAAGGGCTGCTATCAACGCCGCAGGGTTCAGCCTTTTCTCGATCCATAACCAGCCCAATGGTTCCCGTTGCCTGGACCCCCGAATACAGTCTAAATGTTCTCCACCAGAACCTCGAACGGACGTAAAGGACAAACCTTGCCGGTCAATTCTGTCGCATAGATCAACGATAATTTAGGTCGACATGACTGCTAGCAGGATATCAAAACCACTAGAAAAAAAAGTAGGAGAAACCGAGTCCATTGCTAGGCAATCCAGTCTTGTTACAAGACAGCGTTACTATAGCTAACTAGAAAATACCAAAACATTCTCCGAACTTCTCCATTTCCATAGGTTGATGTTCAGATAGATCTCGTAACCTGTGAATCCTTGCAATGACGATGAGGTATCGTAGGGCTGACTATAATCCGATTATGACGCACCAACGCAAAACAATGCCCGCTGTAGCACAACTTTTACAAAAATCTAACATGGCAACCACAGCACCAGAGACTAAGAAGAAGGTATATGATACTCCTTTAGCTGGTATTGTGTCATGGTTTCAGCTACTAACGCTCTTAGCCAAGTGCATTGAGATCTATAATTGCAGGTTCCACCGCCGGAGCTGTCGAAATCGGTATTTTCTCCCTACTGCGCGCAGCTTCCATCTCAGGGGGTTATTGGCTAATGTTCGACTATCTCAGCTATTACATACCCAGCAGAATGTATATTTCGTTCCATACACTCAAGCACGCTAGGACCTAACCATCATCGCAGTCGCAAAGACAAGAACACAACTCAACAGACGATTGCCTGACGGGCAAAAGCTTGGTTGGCCGCCATTTGGAAGAGCATGGTATGCAGGATGTACAACATTGATCATTGGGAACTCGCTGAAAGCTGGCATACGTATGCAGCCTCTGTGTAATGGAAGGCCGTGGGCTAAGACGGGATAGGATTCGTTGCATTCGACAACTACAAAACCCTACTACAAGATGAAGCGGGCCAGATATCAGGACCGAGAACAGTCATAGCAGGGTTAGGCGCTGGGATTACAGAGTCGTTACTGGCTGTCACGCCGTTCGAGAGCATTAAAACTACACTGTGTGCCTCCTCTACGACCCCACACGTACGGCAGTCAGAAGCTAACAGCATCCCTCGACGTGCAGAATCGACGACCGCAAATCCGCCAACCCACGCATGCGAGGCTTCCTCCACGGCTCCGCCATCATTTTCCGAGAACGCGGCATAAGAGGCTTCTTCCAAGGTTTCGCACCAACCACGGCGCGGCAAGCTGCGAATTCAGCGACAAGATTTGGCAGTTACACGACGCTGAAGCAGTTTGCGCAGGGGTATGTGGCTCCGGGGGAGAAGCTGGGGACGGTAAGCACGTTTGGAATCGGGGGGGTTGCAGGGTTTATCACTGTGTAGGTCAATATGATCTCGTCGATGGTAAAAGGCTGACTTGAGGGGTAGATATGTGACGCAGCCGCTGGATACGATTAAAACCCGGTAAGATTATCCTAGCAATGTACACAAAGGGGGAAGAATCCGCTAACGGTGGACTAGCATGCAATCGATCGACGCAAGAAGGGAGTACAAAAACAGCTTTGCATGTGCGGCCAGAATCTTCAAAGACGAAGGCATCTTCACCTTCTGGTCTGGAGCGGTGCCGCGGCTGGCACGATTGATACTCAGTGGAGGTATTGTATTTACAATGTATGTAGATCCCTTTCGAGGCGCTGGTTGGCGTTTAAATGTGCTGACGGGTTCTTAGGTACGAGAAGACGATGGAGGCATTCGATAGACTGGACCCTGAACGACAGTATATTTAACAACTTCTCCCTTCTTCTTCTTCTTCTTCTTCTTCTTCATCACGCTATCAGAAACGTCTCAATGAGCGTTAGTGTTGTTCTATGTAGTGACTCCCTATTTTTGTTTCAACGACTGTTCTTTTTATTTTTTCACTTCTTTTTCCCTTTTTTTGTGAAAAAAAAAGATCGATTTAATCGTCAGCCCTTGCTTGCTTGGCATGGATACATATCTCCTACTTCATCCGCCCCCCTCCCGCATATGAAACATTTTTCCTATCCCGCCTAGAATGTTCGGCTCTCTTGCAACGCGCTCGTGTGGAACTTTGCATATTTCGTTGTTCGTAGACATACATGTTGGCGTAGCTGGGGGGCTTGCTTAAGGAGGAAGAAGGGGAAGGTTGGTTGAGAGGGTTGGGGCGAGTGGTGGGGAGAGGGGGAGTGAGTGGGACTGTTGGGCGGGGATGAGCGGTTTGAGATGACGCAAGGCAGGAATGGTGGGGTAGTTGAGTGCAGATGGATTGAGAGGTTTCGAGGGACAGGAATCTTCTACAGAGAAAGTCGTGAATCTCCCCAGTCGGAACTTTAGACAGCACCGCCCTCGAAGTGACAGCTGGGGTTCCAGTCGCGCCTGAAAAAACATCCATTCAAGACCCATCCACAACCTTGCCTACCGCCGCAAACCCTCTCACAAACCACCCCCCTCAACACCCAATCACAGCTTACTCGAACAACAAACCTCCCCCTTTCCCCCTACCACCGCCTCCACCATCGGCTGCCGATGCACCTCCCCAGCCACGACCGACCGGTTAACCTCCTGCCTCGACGGCGGCACATCAATCGCCGGATTCCGCTCAAAGAAATTACTCGGCTTCATCGCCACCTGGATGATCTCACACGGCATAACCGGGAAATCCTCGGCGCGCGTGGCGTGCTGTAGGCCAAACTGTACGTAGAGGACGAGATCGGTGTCGACGACGTTTTCGTGGCGTGAGGCCCAGGCGCGCACGCCGGCGCCGCCACGGGATTGGTTGGTGTATTTGCCGCCGGCATAGAGTTCGCCGTCGGCGTGTTTGGTGACGTAGAGGTTGTGGTCGGCGAATTCAGCGCGCTTGTGGTGGTAGCTGTCTGGGTCTGCGACCATTTTCTGGAAGGTTGGGGCGTGGATTTTGTAGGCGACTGGTTTCCCATTGACGGGGTTGCGGACGGCGGCGTTTTGGATTTTGAAAACGCGATTGACGTCGGGGTTGAGGTCTAGGCCGGCAGATCTTTCAACGAGGGATTCTTCGACGGTGTAGCCAACGCCGTGGGGGTTGAAGTCGGATCGGGGCATGGGGTGGCATTCTTCGTAGATGAGGCGGTTGGCGTGGCCGTCGATGGCGGGGTCCACGCGGAGGGAGAATATGTGTTGATGGTGGGTGGCGAGGACGCCGGGATGAACCACGGTTCCCCAAGGAACGGAGACGCCCTCGTCGATAGGCTGGGTGCTGATAATTCCCGTAGCACGGACTTCATACGTGATTTCGCCGGCTTGATTGAATATGAAAGCCAAGATGTATTCGTAGTTTGAGACGGTGATAATCGATTGGACGACGAGCTCGCGGTTGCGGGTGACGGCTGCGCGGCCGGTGCGGTAGTTTGTGTGTTTCCAGCCGATTCCATTATCCTGTTCGTGGACGCAGACGACGTTTTCCATGGGCATGGGTTGGCCATGGGGGTCAGAGAGAACGGCACTGAGATAGTGGATGGACCCTAGGCAGTCGCAGCCGAGTTTAAGGTTATTAGCCATTATGCCAGCACCGGCGTCACCGAGGTCAAAGGCCGATTTTTTGTGAAAGGGGTGACGGGGGTCGGCGTAGGGAATGTTCATGTCGGAGAGGGAGAGGCGGTAGAAGAGGTTCCTGCCATCGTAGCGGACCTTTCAAAGTAAGCAATGGTTACTGTTGAAAGATCAAGGCTACGTACATCGTAAAGGACCATGCCCTCACGTTGGTTGAAACCGAGTTTGAATGACCATTTCTGCCACTCAATGACTTCGCCGAGTTCTCCCATCTTGGTAACGTTGAAGCTTGCACCTTCGGGTTGAATGACGTTCAAAGGCTTCAAGTCCGTTCTCAGGGCCTGATACTCGGGGACATACTCATTCGGGGGCGGTATTTGGGCCGGCTGCGTCTCTTTGATACTGTGGTCAGCGCCAGTGGGGCAAAAGTCAATGCGGACAACTTTAAGATCAATGCAGTCCACGACAGGCGAAATGGCCAATGGAAAAGCGTAATGGTTAGAATCGAGGTCCGAGGGGTTCATGGGGTCTCTCATGTATAGGAAGCATTGGTACATTCGCCTCGCATCGTCAATACCATCGGATCCTGAAGTAAGTCAGTACACGCCGGGATTAGAGATAATATCGACAAGAATGACCATAGATCCAAGGGTCACTGATGACTGCTGTGCCTTCTGGAAGCTGAAGTTTGGCGATTTCTGCTTTCACCCCTTTATCTTCCAACGCAATCTTCTCAATAAGAACGATCTCCTCCCCGTCTCCAGGAGCATGGACATTCGGGCCAAGTCTTACGTTGTTTTCTACTCGCTGCTTGCTGAGGTTGACTATGGCTTCATGGAACTTGTCCTACAAGCCGACTTTTCAGCAATCGTTCCAAGGTATGGATACAATCACGGGGGTTTTCTTCGCCGGTCCACTCACAGTGTTGCTTATGTAGTAGCAAACCAGGGCTTTTCTTTCCACAACCGGCAATTCTCCCCCGCAATGTTCCGCGTCAAGGTATGGCACCAGCTGGGCCTTTTCTGGCTCTTCAAGCGTGATGGTTTTGAATTGAAAGCTGGCTGTGGACGGGTAGAGGCCCTTTATCAATCCTGCACTCCTGACAATCTCAGAGGCGGTTAACGGTGATAATGGATGGGTGGCGAGTTGTTTGACCACCCTGGCGGGAGGGGTATATGAGACTTGTTCAGTAGACATGACGATTGTATGCTGCTGCCAAATCTCTTTACGTAGGGCCAATGCTAGGATGGATTGTGAGAGATTGAACAGATAGACGGACAGATGCAATTGTCTAGGACGATTGACTGATGGTAAGGTAGGTTCTGTGCAGTGAAGAAGAAGGACACATAGGAAGTGATATATGTCTCTATCCCCGCTAAACCCGATTGTATCCAACCTACCTTAGTGAAGGGGTTCGGTCCATGACGAGCCAGAACCAAACAAAGGCACAATCAATCCCTCTGGGCCCCACGCCTGGAATTGCCATTCCCGGCAAGCATCTTCACTTACCCGGGAACAAGCACTGTACGAAGCTACCTTATAGAGATAGGAAATACGGTACATAAATAACACGACGAAAGAAGAAGAGGAAGAAGAAGAAGAAGAAGAAGAAGAAGACGCATAAGGTACCTTAGCTTCAGCACTTGGACAGAGGGAGCTAAGGTACTGTAACCCTGGTAGGTACCTAGTGAATCAGGTATCATTGACGGAAAGAGAAAGAGGGGCGTGAAGTGTGTGTGTGAGGGGTTTCCGGACAGATTGTTCCGAGGCCGATCTATGGTGCGATACGGAAAGTACAGCCGAACCGATTGCCTTATCAAAATCAAAGAACAAAGTCCGATGAATGGAAACAACAATAACCCCCCCGAGATCACCGGCTGCTCAGTGCGACATCGCTACCTTACTTACTACGTACCTCGAGGTATATAGGCCTCTCGCAGGAATTCCAACTTACAATCCATAGAGCCAAGCAAAACAACAAACAGCACAGCTCGTCGTTTAGGCAAGAAGACTTGCCATTCTTCGCAACCACGAGAATCAGCTTTCGTTCGCGGCAGGCATGGCCAAGGGTTTGCTATCATGGCTGGCAAAAGCAAAGGGAATCGAGATCCTTCCATACGGTAAGGTAAGTAAGTAAGTACCTCGGTCGAATTAGCATCAATGTGAAAACGATCGACGGATTGGATCATTGACAGACTAAGGTATTCTAGTGCGTGACTGGACTTGCCAATCTTCGCACCACCCAAGTGACCCAACCGAGAGAGACAGTGGGCGGGACCGAAGGTACTTAGGTACCTAGTACCTTATCATCAGTGGGGGCTTGCAGCTTTCCAGTAGCATCAGTCACACGTGTCCACCCAAACCCTAACAGCCAAAACCAAACCTGCAGCAATCGTGATTTCTTTTTAGCTTAATCATATGGCCATGTCCCTGCCTGACCTTGGCAGCGCTAGTCAACGCCACAACGATGTGAATTTACCTACCAGGTCAGGAAGGTACCGAGATACCCAGGATGGTTAGAACAACGTCTCGCGCCGCCATGGTCCGTTTACGCTCGAGCCCCCAGGCCCATGTAAGTCCATGCATGCAACGCCGCGGCAAATGTCAGTTGAAACAACAGCCTCAACGATCTAGGCGGTCCCTCTCGGCTTGGCCTTGGCCTCCTTCTTTGCCTTCTGCTCCAGCTTCTGCTTCTTTTTCTGCTCCTCTTTCTTCATCTCGTTCTTCCTCTTGAGACTCTTCACCTCGTCCTCCGTCTTTTGCACCGGCTTGAAAAACCCCTCCAGCCGTGCCTGCTGTGCCGTGTTTACGTTCTTGGAAAGTCTTCCAGCAGCATTCCTTACCCTATCTTCGGAAAACCCCTTCTCGGTGACCAGAAATTGCACAAGACCTTCAACGTCCGGCGCAGTCCACTTGAAATCGCACTCTGGGTGATCCGGGGGACGGACATCGGGGTTGAAAAAGAGCTCACGTGCATCTTTGTATGGCCAATCGGCAGGAATAGTGTACTTCTTCTTGGGGTCTTTCTCCATGTAAGAAACGACCTTCTCGAGGCTACCATGCTCACGGATCAGATTCAAAGCAGTTTGGGGGCCGACTTTTGGTATGGGGTCCAAATAGTCACAACCAAGGAGGATACAAAGGTCAACAAACTGCCAAGTATCAATGACTGCACCAACGACGGAGGGATTGGACGCTTTACCTGCTTTCTCTCCATTCCCAAGCCCGATAGTACGCGATCTAGGTGAAACTCAAGGATCGGCTCTCTTCGCTGTTCACTGAACGTAAGATGGCGAAGGAGGATGGGCGAATCAAAACACAACGTGTCCATATCTTCCGAAGCTGCGGCATAAACCTTTCCTGCCCGTGCTAAAACCGCACATTGTGCCTCCGCTTCGGTTGGTGCAACGATGTACGGCACTCCCATCAATCGCAGTAGCTTCTTGCATTCCTCATTGTGCTCCCTTGTCACCTTCACCGTACGTCTTGAGAATTTTTCCACCTCTTCCGCTGTCCCTGTTTCCTTTGCCTCCTCATGTGCCTCTGTAGCCTCTGACTTTCTAGCAAATCGCTTCGCCAATTCACCTGACTTCAATTTTGGGGGTGCGCCGTCAAACACATATAGGGGCTTAATGCCATTGTCAACAATTCGTAATGTTCGGTAGAACATGCCCATGATATGTGAAGTCGTCTCGCCACTCTCATTCATAAGCTGCTGGCCATCGGAGCGTACTGCGATCAGGAAGCTATAGATGCTCATGGAACTGGCAATTGCAATGATCAGGTCTCTGCATCTTATGAAGTGTACAAGGCTCACACATACGCATCCTGCTTAGGTGTCAGTATTTAATATACGGCTTGAGGCTTTCAAGCTTACTATGGCAACCTTCCTGCCAAAGTGATTTTTGATCTCGCCAGCCTTGATCGCATCTGGGGCATTGTCGTGGATGATCTGGGCGAGCTCTGCAACGTCTAAGCATTACATCTTGGCACATCAATTCGGAATCCACCCACGTTTGATACCCATGGCGAAGATAGAGGTTTGTTCTTCGGCAGGTCGACGCTGCGTGTCTGGTAAGTGCAACGCGTTCCGGTTTTCGTGCCCACGGGCTCAGGAACACTTCATCTATGTACGCTTGAAAACTCGGATGTGACGAGCGCGTTGGGTCCTCATTCGAACTTGTGTCAAAGGGCTGCATTCATTCACTTCGCGCGCCGAAGGTAGTACTTTCATGAATCATGGAGGCAGAAGTCGCGAGCCTTGGAGCTAGGCACTAAGGTACGTTAGGGCTAGATATTTCCAGATCCAGTGACATCACACCTCGGCTAGAATGAGGCGTGGGGAAATACCCCAGTCCCCCAGAGATAAAATTTATCCTATCCAGATATGTAGTGCAATTTATAACAACCATGTTCAATCTCTCCTTCATGTTTTTCCTTTCTCAAAGACTCTGTCATGATGATTAGGAACACCCTACGGAGGCAAGTGGGCAATTGCGGTTCGCTTTTAAATGTCGGCAGGCGTTATGCACATACACCTGTACCGTTTAATTGGGAGGACCCACTCGATTCCGCCAATCTCTTCACCGAAGACGAGCTGGCAATCCAAGAGACCGCAAGATCATATTGTCAAGAGCGCATGCTACCTCGAGTACTGGGTATGTAAAGATTCCCTGCATATATTCGGGGTAGTACAGCTTATATTTATCTGCCTAAGACGCATATCGAGAAGAAAAGTATGATCGAAAGATACTCGAAGAGATGGGGGAACTGGGGCTTCTCGGGGCCACCATAAAGGGCTATGATTGTGCAGGGGTCAGCAGCGTGGCTTCGGGGCTCATCACAAAAGAAGTAGAAAGAGTCGACTCGGGTTATCGTTCAGCCATGTCCGTACAAAGCTCGTTGGTGATGGGTGGAATTGATGAATTTGGGACGCAAGAGCAGAAAGACAAATACCTACCCGACCTTGCTAAGGGAAAACTTCTCGGATGCTTCGGTTTGACAGAGCCTAACCACGGATCTGATCCTGGGTCTATGGAATCCACTGCCAAACCACATCCATCGAAGAAGGGATATTTCTCTTTATCAGGCGCTAAGACATGGATTACGAATTCTCCAATAGCAGATGTCATGCTTGTCTGGGCAAAGCTGCAAAGCACGGGGAAAATACGAGGTTTCCTCATTGACAGAAAAGAGTGTCCCCCTGGCACTTTAGAAACGCCGCATTTGAAAAACAAGAATGGCCTTCGTGCTTCGACTACTGGCATGATCCAGCTTGACGAATGCCCAGTTCCGGAGGCAAACATGTTCCCTGAAGTGGAAGGCTTAAGGGGACCTTTTAGCTGCCTCAACTCCGCCAGATACGGTATTGCTTGGGGCACGATGGGAGCCCTGGAAGACTGTATTGCACGAGCCAGGACATATGCCCTGGAGAGACGGCAATTCAAGAACAATCCAATTGCCAAGTACCAATTGGTGCAAAAGAAATTGGCCGATGCTGTCACAGACGCCACATACGGTACTCTTGCCGCGACGCAAGTTGGTCGCCTAAAAGATGAAGGTAAAGCGGCTCCTGAAATGATCTCGATGATCAAGAGGCAAAATTGTGATCGAGCATTGGTGAACAGCAGAATGTAAGTATACAGATTTCCAGTTGGGTCGACGTCACTTTGACACTTCCACAGACTTCAAGAAATATTTGGTGGCAATGCAGCCAGCGACGAATACGGGATTGGAAGGCACGTAGCCAACCTCTTCGTCGTACAAACATACGAAGGGCAAAGTGACATTCATGCGTTGATTCTAGGAAGGGCCATTACCGGCATTCAAGCGTTTGTATGAGCTTCTTTATCCGGTTTGCTCGAAAAGTTTGCCTCGCGGCTTGGAAAGATTTTCTATTAGAAAAGGCCATGCTAGCCTTCTTTATTTGTGTAGATAGTTTTGGACCAAGATATAATCTGTGTATATCCAGGGCGTATATCGAGAAGAGCTACAAATCGGTTTTTCGCGATGCTTTCGATTGTAGTATTGACGACTTGGATACGTTTTCAGGTCCAAAGTTCGGTGGCTAGGTAATATCAACGACTTGAGAGTAGATTGAGTTCGACGGAAAGAAGGGATCGACCCTCTTCGATCAGAACTCAAATACAGCCTTCGAAATTCGAGATATCGAGTCAGAGGTTGTTGGTGCATGAATGCGAATTGGCAAATAGAGACTGCTAGACCACTCAGCATCTCTTGATCCCAGAATCCATCAGCTACCTATATCTGATATGTGTGTAGGCATTGAGAAGTTTATGGACTTGGCTACTCGTGACTCCTGGTTTCGGCGAGATTCGACGAAGTTCGTCATAGAAGGGACCGATATCTTAGAAACGGGGGTCTTCATGAGGCTGTCTTGCCACTTAGAATGAACGTAGATGATCCGTCCATGACATAGGGAAAACCTTTGCAGACCTGTTGAGCTTGTGGCGCTTAGGAAAGGACGAGATGGAAGACTGGACAGACAACCGAGAGGTCATCCTGCAGGCCTCGCTATCAAAAATTTGAGTGGAAGTTGAGCGGCTGCAAGTAAGCACACTGCACACTGCGAAGTGCGGAAATCAAACACACTTTCTGAATTTCATTTTCGGGCGATGGTGTTGTTAGCGCCATTCACCAACACTACCAAGATAGACGGGCATGTGAACGGGCTTCACCACAACTGCGATTGGTGAAGCTTCACGTTTCTGGCGAGTTTCACCCGGTGAGTATTCTATCTAAACACTTGGGTTTATGTGCGATTCTGAGGGCCAAAAAGTCACTGATCTCGTTTTGCGTAGAGTAATCCTGCGTCATTGTTCGCTAAGCATTCTTTAAGGCTTTAAATAGACTCAAAGTCTCTGACTTACTAAGTGTAAGTCACACCTCAACTACGCCTTCTCAGTTCTCACCCTTCGACTACAAAGTTCACGGCTCCACCACTCGAAACCCCTCTCCTAAAGAAAAGTCAAAGTCTGAGTCCTCCATCTCGTACCAGCTCACAACATACAACATGGCTCTCAAGCGAATTAACAAAGAACTCACGGACCTGGGCCGGTACGTTTGTCAAGAGCCGACATCATTCTTGGGCCACGATCCTGGGCTCGATCTCTGCGATTTTATTTTGCCTGATAACCTCAAAGCTAATCAGTTTCCTGTAGTGATCCTCCCTCATCATGCTCAGCGGGACCCATCGGTGACGATCTGGTTTGCTCTATGCCTGCACCCCCCAATCTGTGATCCGCACAAGCCGTGCCATCATAGAGTCAGGCACAGTGCTTTTCATTAATACTGATATTTCTTGTCCTTATAGTTTCATTGGCAAGCGACCATTATGGGACCTGTACGTGAACTTTTATCACCTACCCCGCAGTGCCCTCGCAACTATCAAATCCCCCAGGCGAAATCGCTGAGAAGGTGTAGCCAGCGACTGACACAAAGCGTTAGGGTGAGAGTCCATACTCTGGCGGTGTCTTCTTCCTTGCCATCCACTTCCCAACCGACTACCCATTCAAACCTCCGAAAGTCAACTTCACCACCCGCATCTATCACCCGAACATCAACTCTAATGGCAGCATCTGCTTGGATATCTTGCGTGATCAATGGAGTCCAGCGTTGACGATCTCTAAAGGTAATATGCGCATTCCCCGGTAAAGTTGCAATTGCGGCATCCGTTCGAGGTCTAACACGAATCATCTAGTCCTTCTCTCCATTTGCTCCATGCTCACAGACCCAAATCCAGACGACCCTTTAGTTCCAGAAATCGCACACGTCTACAAGACCGATCGTTCAAGATACGAATCTACAGCTAGGGAGTGGACTAGGAAATACGCTATCTAGAAGGATGGTCTGGAAGTTCTAGGGTTATGCTGGGGTCAAACAACAAAGTTCGGGGGATCATGTACGAATGATTACAACTTGAAAAGGCTGGCTTGAGTGATCTTGCGTCACTAAGAGCACACAGCAAAGAGCTTTCGTATTTCTTACGTCTTTGGCTTTACGAGCAGTTTGCGGGACATGGTTTCCTTATCTCGGTCCAGGTTTTAGCATGCAAGCCGGTTATGATACAGGGTTGAGCGTTACGGATGCCTCCAGCAATAAATATCATTGCAAGATCCTACCTATCTTCGCCTTAAAAGAGCATGGGTTAGTTTTTTGTCTGTATGGATTCCTACTTTTCTAGTCATTGTGTCACTGAAGCCGCTCAATCAATATTTTATACCTCCCAGTTGCGACCCTTCTTGCGAAGATTGAACCTAAATACTTAGATGTGAGGCTAAGAGTTGGAAGACGAACGTCGTTGTCTCCTAACATTTTTATGGAAGTTGCATTCTTATTCCTCCTACTATTGTATCTTCCCCGTCAAGCATATCTACACGTCCACTCAAATGATAGCTATCTGTCAGTATTGGTTTCACCAGAGGCCAGCATAATCATGCTCCTCCTAAGCCTTTATAGCTAGCTCACTGGCAGATAAAACTCAACTCGCTCTTTGTTGCTTGTGTAGGTGTAAAGAGGCTTGTTGGTCATAGCTGCCGCATAAGATTACGATGACAGGGTTTTATAACTACGAGTCTATGCTCTAGGATGCTGGAGTGCCTACTGAGCTGGGTTACCAGATGGGAGCCGTAAGCAGGGACTACCAGTTGCTAGGGCTCTCGTGCAGCTTGCATTTTTATATAGGTAGTTGATATGGAGTTCGGCAAGGACTTCTCCATTATATCGTCTTATAGATTTCGGAAGAGCTGGAAATTGAATGTCAAGAGTCAATGTGACTAATCAACCAATCAGAAACGTTGCATGAATTAATCGCTTGCATGAAACAGCAACAACCTCCTTCCACCAAGTTACAGGCCCTGAGCTTAACGGCGATGATACACTTGGAGCCGCGCAGCACGACTGATATCGTTTTTAATGCCTTCCAGAGCCTGCAAAATGTCTCTGTTGGATAGCCCCCCTCATAGCTCCTGGATGAGGGCAGAGCATGTCTACGTTATATCCATTCAGCTAGACAGCCATGAGAATCCCATGAGCTTTGAAACACGACTCAGAGACTACTCAGCGCAACTTTCCAACCGTGACGCTGGTCATGTCTGTCGCCCGGTCTAACCTTTCAAAGATTCGTCAAGTACTGACTCCATTATTCGTTGCCGACGCATTGATGATCTATTCGTAATCTTCTGTCACTTCTGATTTACTCTTGTAACTATCCCATAATTAAGGCCGTGTCGAGAAGGAGCTCTTTAGTTGCTTTATATTTTAGGGCAGGACCTTTCGCGCAGGCCGCTTTTCAGTAAGTGCAAGGTGCTCCTGCCACATACAGCTATGGTTGAGATTGCTAACGAGAAAGTTCTTTCTCTTAATTAGCGGAATCGTTCAGTACTTTTTCTTTAACCATCAAGCGAAGCAGTACTTCTACTATCCAAATCGGTTCTCCCGCTCTCTCGTCCCCAGCCGCCTGCGCTCGTTGCAGTTCTTGTCCACGTCTTCGACCAATAAGTCTACCACTACTATGGCTACAACGTCTGGGGAACAACTGGATCAGCGTAACTTATATTCGGTGAAAGCGGGGAGGTCGAGATGGCCACCGTTGACGAGGATGCTGATGTCTGGTGAAATGGGTGCGGACCCTCCAAGAGAGCTGCGGCCGTTGGAAAAGCTCGACCGCTGGATGGTCCACAAGGGCTCCAAAGCACTTTCTGTTACTATGTTCTTTGTGGTACACACTATGATCTTCGCGTTCGGCTTCGTCAACTACTACATGAAGGACAACCTCGCCACTGCTCGTTCGACCTTCGGAATAACATACTCGATAGCAAGAGCAGCTGCCTTGGTCCTCCACTTCGACATTGCTATCCTGATCTTTCCTGTCTGCCGCACGCTTATTTCACTACTGAGACAGACCCCACTAAACGGGATCATCCAGTTCGACAAAAGTATTTCATTTCACAAGCTGGTGGCTTGGTCGATTGTGTTTTTTACCTGGGTCCATACAATCGCTCATTGGAATAACTTTGCGCAATTGGCCGCCAAGAACCACCTAGGGTTCAAAGGATTCGTCCTTGCAAATTTCGCCACTGGTCCTGGCTGGTCTGGATACATCATGCTTTGTACCCTCATGCTCATCGTTGCCACGTCCGTAGGAAAGCCTCGACAAGGTAATTATGAACGTTTCTGGTACACTCACCATCTCTTTATTATATTCTTCGTTTTCTGGTCTGTCCATGGGGCGTTCTGTATGATTAAAACAGACGCGGCACCATTCTGTTCTGGGACTGGTGTGTTCTGGCAGTACTGGATGTATGGAGGATTTATATACTTGTTAGAAAGAGTAGCAAGAGAGATCCGTGGAAAGCACAAGACCTACATTTCCAAAGTCATTCAACATCCGAGCAAAGTAGTCGAGATCCAGATTAAAAAGGAGAAAACCAAGATGAGAGCTGGCCAGGTATGGATGATGGAACCCATTTGATTCCTTAAGCTAATCAGTTATCCCAGTACATCTTCCTTTGCTGCCCTGAAATATCAGTCTGGCAATACCATCCTTTCACCCTCACAAGCGCTCCTGAGGAAGATTATTTGTCTGTTCACATCCGATGTGTCGGCAACTTCACCAACGCTTTGGCAGCATCAGTGGGATGCAACTTCGAAACCGGCAAAGATATGGAAAATCCCAACGCTTCCGCCGTGGTGGGTATCGACGAAAAAGCCTCGAAAATGGACGTAGATCCTGCGATCAGGAAAATTCTCCCTCGGGTATACATTGATGGGCCTTTCGGAAGCGCATCCGAAGATGTTTTCAAGTATGAGATCGCTGTTCTAGTAGGGGCTGGAATTGGAGTCACGCCATTCGCTTCTATTCTCAAAAGTATCTGGTACCGCATGAACTACCCCAAACAGAAGACGAGGCTGAGGAAGGTGTATTTCTTCTGGGTCTGCCGAGACTTTGGCTCTTTCGAGTGGTTTCGCTCATTGCTCATGGCGATTGAAGCGCAAGATATGGACTGCCAGATCGAAATCCACACCGTATGTCTCCCTCTGTCTACAAACTCCTAAACCCTCAACTAATCCATCTTCCTAGTACCTCACCGCAAAGATCATGTTGGACGACGCCACCAATATTATGATCAACGACGCCTCCGCGGACCAGGACACAATAACGGGCCTACGCGCTCCTACGAACTTTGGCCGGCCGAATTGGGATGCTATCTTCAAATCGATCCGCAAGCTCCATGCGCCTGCTGAAGCGGGAGTTTTCTTTTGTGGGCCCAAGGTGCTGGGCAGTCAGTTGCATACCAAGTGCAATATGTATTCGGAGCCGGGTTTCAGATACGCGTGGGGGAAGGAGAATTTCTGAGGGGATGGGGTGGGGGACTTTGAAATTGTGCGCTGTATGTGCTATCTTTGTTGTACGGGGTGGGATTTGGTGGGTAGCGATGTAGCTATTCTGGCTTGGGAGCAAGGAGAGTTAGTGGTAGAGAGATTTGGCATGTTTTATTCGGGGCGGTTGTGAGCTCTAGCTGTAGATACGTAGATATACTATGATATGCGTCGAATAAGAACAGGTCATGTCTTTGAGAAGCTTGACGTGTTTACATTGGCATCGCTCATTTTTCGACCAAGAAATCTGTATTTCCGGATTGGGATAATGGGTTCTATTTGTATCGATAAGTAAACTCAGTTGTACTGTAACTCTAGCGCTTATTGGGGGGAAAGCGTTGAGATTCTGGGCAGGGTTGAAGAGGAAGTGTGGGAAAAAGGGGGGCAGATCAGTGGGGACTGCAAAGAGAGAACTAACTGGCTGTTTTTGTTTGTAGCGGGAAGCCTGTGGGTTGGGGTTGGGGTTTTGTGCTGCTTATGGGGGTTACTTGTACAGTAGGAAGACGTACTGTAGGTACGGTAGGTACGAGTACAGTAGGTTGTCCAAAGCCATTTTGCCGGAATTAAGTCTGGGGCATTTCTATGTATGTAGAACTCAAAAGCATAAGGTAGATACTATAGATAGCACTACTGTAAGTCCACGCATTCGATTACATCGACAGTGGCGCGGTTTGATAAAACCATGAAGGGGTGTTTGAATTATTCAGACAGCCTAGGTTTTTCGGAAGGTCTCGAGATCTATATATGTAGTCTCTACAGAAGAAGAAGAAGCGGGATCAAATTCGCTGACCAGGAAAGATAGGCAAAGTCCAACATGTTTGGAATGACAAAGGACATCGCACGCATGCATGCCGGTATCGAGGAATCAGTCCCCAAGAGTCTTCTATCCACCCTTCGTTCGTACACAACTTGACCATACACCCAAGCACGCAAATACCGAGACATTCCCCTGAAAATTCTCGCCGTCTATGATTCCCCTGACAGCCATATCCCATTCTCCATGCCCGATCCTAAGAGCCAAAGCAAGAAACTACGCAAGTGTGCTGAGTCCCCATCATTCAACCCCTCTTGCAGCACAAGAAAACTGGAGGCGCCTCGTCTCCTCGTCTTTTCGTCCATCCAATCTCCTTCAACATCTTGTCCTCGTGCTCGCCATTCTTCGTGTAAGTCATACCCTTCGCCCACTTCCCGTCACCCTGCTCGTAGATCTCAGTGACACCATCGGCATCTCCGATACCTCCCAGTTGCTCAATCAATTGGCTGACGGTGAGGGTCGTTGGAACCTTGTGCCTCGACCAATTGATGAGTTCATGCGAATTGGCATTGTCACATGGCCGCGCTGGAGGCTCGGCAAAATTGATTGTAGTGTGTGCGTCATCGGGGGGGAAGATGTAGGCAAAGCCGTCCAGGTCGGGGGTAACACCGTTTAGGCTGCTCCCCGGCGGAACGAAGTAAGTGGCTGCAGCGGAAGAGGGCGTAGGTGGTAGGTTCAGACATGGAAGGGGATAAGCATCCGGGAATGAGCCGACCGTAACTGGTCGCCTGATGGCTGGCCCATAGCACACTGGGAAGCTAGGATGCGGATCCGGAACCGCTTGGTACGGCGGTGGAGCGCCCATGGAATGCGTGTCAACCGCAGAGGAAGCCCAAGGCATGTCTGGGCGAGGGGCCACAAAGCCTGGTGGTGGTTGTGCCGAAAAATAGACGCCTGGTGGAACACCACCATTTGGGGGATCGCCGGACATTGTGAGATAGTGGATGCGTGGTGGCGAAGACATCTAAACAAGATAAGATAGGATAACGGTTTTTGTTATGGTGCCGAAGTTCTCGAGTTGTCGAGGCCTTGTCGATGAGGATGTCCCCTTGAAAGCAGTCTCCACTAGTAGTCGATACCTTGAGGATATGCGTTCAATCGAAAGCAGTGCTCTGTAAAAGCTGAGGGCTAGACAAAGTAGGTCGTTGCTTGAACAAAATGGCTTGTGTATCCGGAGCTTTTGATAAAGAGAGAGGGAGAAAGGAAAGCAGTGGGGAATAGCGGTTTATAAAGCCGTGGGGAATCGGTCAAGAGTGACTCCTTCTCAAACACTCACGCTTCACCATGCAGAACCACAAATTTGACTCTTCTCCGTGAAATGCAGCGACCACACATTTGGCTCTTTTTTGGATGAAGCGCAGTTACCACACATCTGACTCGCGACAACAGTTTCAGAAGAGCAATTCATCCCAAACGATGATTGAGAGATTCTCACAACACCCAGCGCCGTAGCGGAGAATGTTTACTTGAACCCATGTGTCGCCAGTTTCGGATGGCCATTCATCGATTAGTATGACTTCGACCTTCTTTGATCTTGAAATGTGTAGCCCAGAATGACTCTTTTAGATTTCGAAACTTGGGTATGAATCGTGCAATCAATCCTATCCTCCAGCAATGACTGCTAGACCCTCGTAAATCTTGCGCTTGACAGCATAGAATGGCCCTTCCAAATTGCGCGTTCGATATTCCGGCAATTGAACGCCTCCGCTTTCAACTTCAATTTTACCAGTGCCAGATTTCCTTACCGCAACAAGTCCATCAATCAGCAGAGTTCCTTCGCCTCGAAACTCCGCTGTGTGCCCTCCGGCTTGAAGAAGCTTCCTGAGGTCGGCTAACCTAAGATCGCCAACGTGTAATGGCTGGGCGATCGAGCGTGTAGCTGCCGCCATGCTTGCAGGAAGAACATCGAGCAGGGGTGCAAGCTCCGGTGTTTGTTCGTAGGTCATAGGCACCTCAACCGCATTGGTTTCATCCAAATCTTCTTTCAGCAACTTCTGCCTCTTTTTGCTCACCGCCTCTGCTTGTAGCTGCTCATTCACAGTTGTTGCCGTCAGAAGACCCATGAGAGTCACAACGCCCAGGTCTCTAACGTTCTGCCAATTAAGACGTCTTACCAATGCTTCGCTCAGCTTTACTGTCCACGCGTTTGTGTCGACACTTGCATTTACGGTTTCACCAACAGCTGGTGTGAAGACGATATTCGCGGAACCTTCGATGGCATCCCTTAACCGTGAATTGAATTTCTGCTTACAATCGTCGGCAAGATAGGTAGTCTCCGAAGTTGTTCCACCAACTAGGATGAGCTTCCTTGGTTGTATGAGCGGGATCAACATGGACAAACTTCGCTGATCATGGAGCCCTGCAAAATCTACATATGCAATCCTCAAGTTGCTTTGGATCAAGCGCGATTTATATACGACCTTGGAAGGACCGATAATAGCATCTTCAGGCTCTGCGTCAGAACCCTCTGAGATATCGTCTTCTTCGTAACCTCTGTGACCGTTGATGCCGACATCACCGTTAGTTACTTTCGACGGAGTTTCCTTACTTGAAGCTGGCCCTTGCTGTCTTCGTTTAATAGGTCCATTCGATTCTCGGCCGTCAAAGCCGTTCTGGAAGCCGGAATCTTCCCATTTCCTTTTCTGACCAAGTCCTGTCTGTTTCCCGGGTCCACTATCGCGCATATCTTGACCATCCACCTCATCTCGTTCTTCGGCTCGCAGATAATCTTCTGGCCTAATGAATTCTCCAAGATCATCTCCGCGCCGTCGTTTACTAACGAAAGGAAACATCTGCTCCCTGCCTTTCTTGCCGCGCACATCATAATCGTAAACGCCGGGGTGGCGAAGTAGAACATTGACGCCGAGTGTCTCTTTGTCCAGACCGACTTTGTTCCGGTTGAAATGGGCCACCGCAGCGGATGTATTGAGTGCTTTTCCCTGCCGTTCGGGATCTGACTCGTCTGAGGACGATGAGGAGGTGGAAGATGTCTCGTCGAGGGCATCAGCAGAGGTTTCAAGATCAGTGCCGTTAGCTGCTTGTAGGGTATCCTGTAGCCGGCGCTGGGTCGCAAGGTACTGCTGATATATCGCTAATTCCTTGCCTTCCAAGGAAGTCCGTTCCGCATCTTCAAAGCGCAGGTCTTTACCACCAGTATGCACTTGTTCCAAATTTTGACCGTCCAGACCAATCTCCATGGCTACGCCATCTGTGCGCTCGACATACCATTCCCAAAGGGTCTTCCCTAGCCCACGGTTCCTTTCGTTATCAGTTCCAAAGCTGTAGTCCTCAGTCAATATGATCAGGTTTAACGGGTCTGCAGCTATACGTTGAAGGATCTCCCTTGAGAAACCCCATTGCAGCGAGGAATCACTCGCTAAGATTACTCGAGCAGCTTTGCTTGATGTTATCTTCTCTATCTGGGATCTGCGTTCCAACAGCTTCAGAAATTCGAAGTCGAAGGGCGCACTAGGTACTCCAGGTGCTTGGTTGAAGCGGTCCTGCTTTTCGCGATTTGGTGCTTGCTTGCTATCCGTACGTTTATGTTGCCGATTGCTAGCACCGTTTGCCTCTGTCTCGAATTCTCGAACAACATTCTCATCCATCCACTCAAGCATGCTCCGTGCATATCTCATTGTAGCCCCAGCCTTTCGGCTTGCGAGATAAAGTTTGGTCGTTTTCAAAGGACTGTTACTGGAGCTATTTGAGGCTTCTATTCGCCACGCATGCTCGAGGAGATAGGCTAGCTCAAGGACCCTTGCGCTTGTGTCCGTAGGTATCAACACCGTTCCGCCTTTTCCCACTGCTGTGCGAATCATATCCAAGAGCATGTCGTCACGTTTTTTTCGCCCACCAGCCAAGGGGTTCCTCTCTGCTCCCTTCGTGCTACAAATCAACGCTGTCGGCTTGCGGAGTTGTTCGATGACTTCTGCGCCGCCGGCGGACCCTCCTAACCAAGCAGCTCCACTGAGAACGTTCTCTCGGACTTGGTTCCAGTCCACCGCATAGACAACTGACTCCATCCCATGTTGCAGATGCCATAGTGTACCACCGAGTGTATGTCCTGCGCTATAAGCTGTAATTGTAAGACCATTGAGAGGCGGAGAAAATGGTGACGGCAAAGGTTGATGAGGTTGCGAGTATTTTAAGGGATGTATCAAGGAGAAGTAAGATGCAATCTCTTCTGATGTAGGTGGTTGTAGGAGGATCTGCAAAGATGTGTCTATGCTGGATGTCTGATAGGAGTATGAAGTTTCTGAGAGGACATTTTGCGGTATGGTAGTGGAGGCAAGAGGAGTAGAAGAGTAGATGTCTTGTAGTAACGTTCGCCCCAGGGAAATGACTGGTGTAGTTGCGTAAACTGGGACTTGTACGAAAAGCGGTATATGTTTGCAGCAATGAGCAAAGGCTCCAAGGTGAGCTGGAGTCGCGTGGGTGAGCAGTATAATGGAGACACTGGAAATATGCCTAGAAGTCAAGAAAACAGTCAGTTCAGTGACCAGGTAAGCTTAAAGACAAAGGCAGGAGATAATCATGCAAATATTGGAGATAGTTGCATTGCTTCTATCTATACAGAATACAAGGCACTCCATATCTCCCAAAATAATTTCTGCTAGCTGTATCCCGGGATCTTTGGAAGGACCTACCTCTCGAGGCTCTTCAGTTGTGTTACATCGAAGCTCGCGTCCCACCCGACATCGATCAAGACCTTGATACCCCCTTCAAACTCCAGCAAAGACTGTGAAGCTGGTGAGCTGGATTGAGCGCCCAGCAATGGAGTAAAATTGAACATGTTGCTCGTTCAATGTCAGTCTGTGGTGTCGCAACAGGCTAGCTGAATATCATCCATATATCACACAGCATTATCAAAGCAAATAATAAGGAAAATGACCCGTACGTGGGTCTCAAGAAATTAAATAGTGTGAAGGAGTGACTTGGAGTGAATGGGATGTTGCGGGCAAAGCTCCAAGGTGAATGAATACAGGTGCGATGTTCTGAATACGGTCGCCGATAAAATTATTCGAGCAGTAAATATTTCCAGCTACCTTAGTTTTGTTAACTGCTCCGTCGCAAATTTCCATTCCTCACTTCCAGTATCCCCAATCCATTTACACCATGTTATCCCTACGAAGCTTCACACGAGCATTACCCCGATCGTTGCCAAATGTCTCGGCGCAGTATTCGCGACGGACATTGTCCACTGTGCGCCGCTCCTCATTACTCCAACAATCTTGGAAGGTAGCTTCGAGACCAAGATATGCACCCTTTTCGACGTCAAGGATAGCCAGGGAGCAGCAAGGTGAAGGTACGTATGATAGGGCACGGAATAAGGATGTGCAGGCTGAAACATTCTGTAGTCGACCAGGAACTTTCAGCGAAGCTCGACTCGGAGCTCCAAATGGAAAAGGAGATGAGGGATTCAGAAAAGCTACCCATAAATATCCAAGACTTTCTTGACAACAGCTCGTTTGAGGTAGGCTAGTACTGTCACCGGTCAAGGTCGTGATGCTCAACTACCACAGCTTCATGATACTCCAGGAAATGAAGAAGTCGTCTTAACCCGCCAATTTGGTGACGAATCGTACGTTTCCACTCAGTTACACAAACTGGCTCATGTCACGATATGATATTGATCTTCACCAGCATCCGCATTGCCTTTTCTATTGCCGACCTCAACAACGTCGACCAAGACGAAGACCAATACGCCGAAGACAAAGCTCTCTACGACGAAGACAGTGCCGACATACCCACAGACACCCAATCTGGCGGCGCCCAAACTAAAGGGGCAATTAACCAAGGCAAAACAAGAGGGGGCAACATTAATGTAGCACCAGAGGACCGCGTAGCGCCTGCCGACCGGCCTGAACTAATGGACGAAGAATCCCCTAGTGGAGAGGCCGGAGAACAAGAGCCCAGCTTCCCGGCGAGGGTCAACGTTACGATCGAGAAGGCTGGGAAGCCAGGAGCTATGCAAATTGAGACCATAGCGCAGGATGGAGAGATAGTTATCGATAATATTTACTACTTTCCGAAAGCAGAGCTTGCTGATGCAAAGACTGCGGATGTTGACTGGTCGAGGAGGAATTTATACACTGGACCCCCGTTCGGAAACTTGGATGAGGACCTGCAGGTACTACTTGAGAAATTCCTTGACGAAAGGGGAGTGAACACTGCTTTGGCGCTCTGGGTGCCTGAGTACATCGACTTCAAGGAGCAGAGAGAATATCTGAGTTGGCTGTCTAGTAAGCCTCGATATGTTTCTACATCCTTTCCAGTACTAACCTATTGCGTAGATATGAAATCGTTCGTCGATACGTAAAGCTTATCTCTAGCGAAACCCGGATTCGTTTCTTATTGTACCTACATACACATGTCCACTCCTAGCGTTCCCAGTTGTTGAAGTATTAATTGTACGTTATTCAGTGGCCAGATATACAGACATTTGTCCGTGCAGGGAAAGCCTTCAAGACTGTCAGCTTGCGTCGGGCTGATGTACAGTCTCTCTTCTTGTACTAAATTCACCTAGCATTCCCATCGTCCTTTAATGTCCGAGTAGGCGCCAGTCGTCCCACGATGCCAGGACGGGAAGCCGCCGTTGACCTAGGAGGTCACTCACACAGTCAATAACTTCTGAACACCAAGAGCACACCAGCACTCTCAACCTTTCCGTTATTGCAAATCCTGGCCTACCCTTACGCCCCTTAACATCCAGTCTAATCATCGCAATTCCAGCATCCTCGCCTCGAAACCTGCGATCTCTACTTCTTTGGCGCATCCGTTAAAGGCACAAACCTGACCCCCCACTCCTTCTTTCTCTCCACACTCCCATCCTCTTTCTTATCAATAACCCAAATATATTGATACCCCATCGCATCCTCGACAGGTATGAACATCCTCCCGCCCCTCTTCAACACCCCCAACAACCCCTCCCCCACCTTCTCCGCCGCAGCCCCAACATGCACAACATCCCACTCCTCCTTCCCTCCATACCCTAGCCTCCCATCTCCTTGCACAAACTCCACCTTGCCCGTCTCTAGCAACCTCCTCCCGTCCTCGCTCTTCGCCATGTTTTCCTTCGCCAGCTCGATCAGTTCGGGTATGTGCTCCAGGCCGACCACTTTGCCACCGTCGTCGCTGATCAGGTTCGCGAAGCAGTGCGTTAGATAGCCGGAGCCGGAACCGATGTCTAGGATGCGCGCGGTGGGGCGGATGTGCGGGAGGCATGTTTCGAGGGCGTGGGCGTGCATGTGTGGGGCGGATATTGTGGCGTTGTGACCGATGGGTTGGGGGGAGTCGGTGTAGGGAGCTGAGGGGGCATAGTGGGCGCGATCGACCTGTTTTGGGTGGTAAGACCAAATTTGGGAGTGAGTGTGGGGTGCAGGTTTCTTGGGGGGGGGGCCTAGGAGTAAGATGGGGAGCAAGTACCGCGAGCATAGCGTTCCGAATACGCTCGGATTTAATGATGCCGTTGGATGTGAGGTTGGCGATTAGTGAGGCGTTTGTTGAGCCTGAGGAGCGCCATGCCATGGCCGGAAAGGTTGTGAGGTGTGGGGTATAGGCTATTTTCTTGCGGACTTGGAAGCTTCGCAGAGTATGGGAACAGCAGGGTGCAGGTTTTGAGGCTTAGTGCAACGAGAAACTATAGGACTGAAGAAAGTTATGAGAGGGGGACGTGGATGCGGTGGAATTGGCAGCAGCTCAGAGAACTTTGATATGTGACTTCATTGTCGTGGAGCTACCCCACCAAGCAGGGGTACTGTAGCTGTCTCCCAAAACAGATGGATTGTTGCGAGCATCTACATACGTCACCGAGTGGGCTTTGATTGAAAAGCAAGCGCAACAAGGAGAAATCGAAAAGGAAACATGGAAAATTCAAAACGAACAGTTACCCTCATTGATTCCTTTGTAAGAGTCACGGAGTCGGTATCAACTAAAAAGGGCATGTACAGCATCAAGAATTGAAGAATGAACGCTTCGAATGGCTCAGCCACGTATCTTTATCACATCGAGGTTGAATTCAAAGCATGAGCAATGAGAAACCCAGGAGAATGGAGCATATGGACTCCGTGATCTTTACTACTAGTACTACTGTTCTGATGATTCGAGACGTACATAGCTGAGTCCCTCACCGAAAGACGTCCCCCAATATCGACTGGACTTCTAGCCTCCAAGTGGACACACTGCCGTTCCTCAACGCCGCCACGTCCAACGAACAATTAACCGGAGTCCTGCATATATGCACCGCCATTATACGTACTGGAAGCTTCTACTTTTTTCCGGCCAGCTGAGTCTCGATCTAACCTTCCCGCTCACACCGGAAAATATTTATCCTTCCAATCGCTAAGGTTCCTCGCTGTCATTCTCATGAATCATTTCGGCTCAGGAGCAAGCACTAAGACCTTTACCTATTGCTGGCGCTGATCAAGGATGGCATTTCGATTCCTTCACCCTCACTAGTCCGAATGTCGAGGGATAGGGTACAGGTGCGGTATAGGGAGCTGTAGAAGCAACAGAGTGAGCAAAAAACGGACACGTGCAATGATCGTACCAGTGGAAAGGTACTGTAAAACGTGTGTATGTGTGTGCTGCTATCTACATGCCGAAAAGGAATCTATACATAGGCCCGAAGGCCGCAATTTCCGCCTCCCTCATCCTCTCATGTGCTCTTTTTACCTGGGCCAACGAAGAGTTCCGACAGAACTCAATCATTTCCCTGACCTGAGGTAGGTCCTGGCTGAAGAGAAGGTCCCTTTCCTCTAGCACTTCGACCGAGTCCCAACTTCGTAGGCCCATTAGTGCATCCGACGTGGAGCTGATTCCCCGTATCCCAACAGTCGCAGGATGACGGAAGGACAATCCTTCATGCTTATCGTTTTCCAGGCCGGACGGTGTTGCATTCGGGGACCGTTGGTCCCGCAGCGCAGCTGCCATCTCGTCCTTTGTCCCGCATTCCCTGATATTCAGGTTTACCCCGTCTTTTGAGACTGCGGTATGGTAGGTGGGGACCGCGATTCTCTCTTCGCCGGAGCTCCCCTTGTTTCCGCGGGATATATGTGGCATGAAGATGCGCACACTTCCTGCCGAGCATGGTTGGTCTTCCCACTTAAGTCCCGATTTCTTTGAATCGGCCTTGTTGAACATTTCGGGGGTTATGCTGTGAGTGTAGCCGTCGGTTGCCAACCTTCCCTTTGTTACCTCCCTCCACCACTGCTACATTCGGTGGTGCATGCCTAGGATGACCGTGGGAGGAAAACACGGATTGCAGTTCCCACTTGCCATCATCCGCTGGCATTGCCGGCAGAATCCCCACCTCGTTGTCGTTGACGTCGCTTGATCCCCAGTTATTGACCGCATCGATGCTTACTATCCACACCTTGTGGTTTGCACGGTTATGATCTGGCTGATCTTGAGAACATACAGATTCCAATCTTGGATAAAAGCGTTCATACTTCTGGCGTGTGATTCTTGAGATAGAAATTTTGAGCTCTTTGTGCTTTGCTTCAGATACTCTGGGTCGAAAACCATCGATCGAGAAAACTAAAAAGTGCCTTCAACAAAATGTATTTAAAGCTTTTTACTAACTTATCAAATCTAAAAAAGTATTAAGGTCGACTTGGGGGTCTTGACAAGATTATTGTTGTTCGTTTTGGCTTGATGAAGTTTCGGTTGGGTTATTTCGAGGCCATGATTAGGTGAATCGCCTTTTTCCTTTGGGGAGGTGGTTTAATGGTGAAGTGTTAACCGGTATATGCTTTAAATATTTCATAGAAAACGTTGATTGTACGCATTCTGCAATCCCTTGGGATCGTGAAAGCATATTATCCGGTCAATTTTGATTACTGCCCAGTACTAGGTAGCCTGTTGGAGCAGATGGAGGATCTGCATGGGAAAGCGTATAACCAGGTCTCTTCGCTTTTAGTAATATCGACCTCTTTCATTCCTTCTCTCGAATATATCGCTTTCGACCCGGCGCTGCTGGGGCCTTCTGCCATGCCCTAAGAGCGACCTCAAAAGTCTTTGAGAAAATCTCGTGGTCTGTGGATATAAGTCGCAGTTGCTGGAGCTCGTGGGTTTTTCAATACGCCCAAGCCTTGTGTAATGCATCGCAGATACTGAGGATTGTGCGAAAGATAACCTCTATTTCATCAGGTCCCTGGTGAACTATCTCCGTCTTGTCGTTCCACCGCCGCCTTCTTCTTCTTCGCGTAAGCCTTCTCACGAGCGCCGTCTTTTCGAAACGCTTCGAGACTGCTGACATTCCGTGACTTAGGATCTCGGCCGTTTAAGCGGCCAACAAGCGAACAAGTCTGATGGCCGAACATGAAACTTCAGCTTTGTCTAATTCATCGTACACTCAGACGCAGCGCACATTCGGCATTACTGGGCAATTGTTCCCATTCAGCATGAATTAACAGACCATTCCGAATCGGACTTCCATACTCAGCGGAATCGACCGCTTGTGTAGCTTGTAGCTGCTCAAATATTCATTGAAGTTACCCATCAGATTCTTCCCGTTTATAAATGGTATGACTGGCTCTTTATAACCTGACATCATCTGGTTCTTATATATTTGCTTCTTTGGTAATCTTCGTTATAAAAAAGCGTACTTGCGACAGTCTTCGATCGCGTTTTCGACACGTATAATTCACCATCCGCTCATACCTGATCGTCGGCTCTGAACATATCACAGTATTTGCAGTCACCCAAATTGGTAATTCCTCAACGCCTCTATCTTCACTAGCCTCATCATCGCTAGGCGTGGGCTCGCTGCGGTCGCTCTCGCTGAACTCGTTCAAGCTCGGTATGTCCTCTGTCGCAAGAAATCCGCGGAAGTGAGGGGAATTGGTGTCAGCCGATCTTTCAAACATCGTAAAGCACTCTCCAAATCTTTCTTTGCCACTCGAACGTCGAGTGACTCTTGATGTTTCCTCTTCAGATGTGGTAACCGACAGCGATTTTTTAATCTGAAAGAGGTTGATGTAAAGAGAAGATGATAAGGGAGATCTTATCAAACCAACCTTGAGAAGGAAGACCACAAGCTGGCGAATAAGATGCCTTGAGCCCTTATTCCCTTGATTTCGTCGGAATGCTGCACGCGATGATCATCAGGATCATCATCGCTCTCTTGCCCTCCGTAGTGCGTCTTGAGTGACTGATGAAACTTATTACATCTTCTGTCTTAACCTTTCACATTTTACTCGACGAGCACGCGGGAGGGCACATTCCACGCTTATGCATGATCATCACAGCAGCTTGCTTTTTTCTTCCCTGCGGAGCTAGAATATTTTCGGTTTAGGATTGGCGACCTGGGTCCATCGTCTCCATGGAATTCGTAATTTCCCCAGACCGCTAGGTATCCCCTGTTCTATTTATCACCCTCGTTCCTAAGAGTAGGGTACGAATAATACCGTCTTTTCTACAAAAGACGTGTTTAAAACCTCCTAGCGGCTTTTTTGCTTCGTTTTATTGATCTTTAATTATGTAAGCTGAGTAAGTAGGGAGGTTCATCTTGCTGTTGACCGATGACCTCGCTGTCGCCAGTACTAACCTGCTTGCAGGTTCCTTCCTACCTACCTTCTACCTTCTATCTTCAGCAATGCCTTCGCAACGTGGCGATAGGTCTTTAAATCAGCTCGTCGCCGATAACTTTCAGAAGATAATCATACCTGGAAGAGCTGATACTGTTCAGTGTCGTCACTGTCATAAGATCATGATTCATGCAACTACACGTCAGCAGACTCATTTAAATCAGTGTGATCAGTACAAAAGAAGATCTATTACAAATTCGAAACGTCACTCGATTCAGATCATCTTGACTGCAAATATCAGATTTCTCGTCATCGATGTAGTTAGACGATTACATCAAACTGCAACAATGACAGTCTACATGATCAATCTATCATTCAGTCACTATAAAAATTCATACGTTCGAGCTCATGAGCAAGTCTTTCATACAAACTACATATCTCTCTTGCACACGACTATGACAGAAGTGCTGTTGAATGAAATCTATCAAACAGTGAAGAGCAAGATCGATTCTATGCTCACAGATCAGCATCTGAATTTCTTCAGCGATGAGTCTATCAATATACGAAAGAAAAGAGTTATCAATCTATGTGTGCACGTATCAAAGACTGTTACATCTGAAGAAGAAGAATTTCATCTAAAGACAGAAGTCGAAGTGACTGAAATCATGAATGCAAAGACACAAGCTGTCTGACTGTTCAATCTCATTGACGAGACGTTGCATCAGCAGTTTTGAAGAATAAATACATTTGTCATCGATACATGTTCTACTATGAAGACTTTGTGAAGCGAGCTTGAAGCTTTTGATCAGATGAAGCACATCTTCTTCGTTTCGTGTGATAGTCATGAATTGCAGCTGTTGCTTGATGATATTCTGAAGCTTTTCTGATTCGCAAAGATTCTTGAAGATGCTAAGTGAATTGTCAGATCTTTTCTCGCTGTCTTCAAAGAGTTGACAATTCTGTGAAAGTTTCAGATGAGAGTTAGTGTAAATTTGAATTTTTGATCTCAAGATACTTCGTGTTAAAGACCGGCATAGAGCGAGTCATATGAGTGTAATATAACTAATAGATAAATACTAAGAAAGAAAAGTATCTACAGAAAAGAACTCGCTGTTATATGTGTGTGCCCTAGCTCTGTGCTAGGCCCGAAGGGGTTGACGCCTTACACATATGAAGCAGAGTCTCGATGACAACATGGCTAGGTCAGGTTCCCGCTAGGCCCGATTAGGGTGAAACCAGGCGAAGGCTAGGCGAAGGATAGGCGAAGGCTAGAATCGTAACATTACCCTCCCCCCTTGACTATTCATGTCCGCATGAATGTTGTTCCTTAGTGCGCTTTCTACCAATCTTTCTATTGATCTTTCAGACCATCGAAATGCCTATTGTAGCCGGCTCACTATGTAGGAAATAGAGGAATAGGGTCACGGCCTTTTGTAGCAGGCTCACTATGAGGGGGGAAGGGCGGCCATTGAAGCAGGCTCACTAGTTGAAGGTGAACGAGTAGTAGGGTGACAACCTTTTGTAGCAGGCTCACTATGAGAGGGAAAGGACGGCCATTGAAGCAGGCTCACTAGCCGACTAGCTCATCGAAGAGGTCGGTTCGGATCGCGTCATTGAAGCAGGCTCACTAAGAGGTAGAGCGATGTGAATAGATAGATCATCGCATTGACGATGCCTTTGAAGCAGGCTCACTAGTCGACTTGCTCATCGAAGAGGTCGATTCTGACCGTGCCATTGAAGCAGGCTCACTTCTGGTTCAGGCCTACTACATAGTAGGGCTTGTTTCGTTCGTTGACCGACTCAATCAAGAGATCAATCGTTGTCTGCCTTTGTAGCAGGCTCACTTCGGGTGCCGTTCAAGCAGGCTAACTATCGAGTGACTGGCTCGATGACGAGGTCAATATCGAACGCGCCTTTGAAGCAGGCTCACTGTCGATCCGTCTCTACTACACGCATGTAGCAGAGCTTGTCCCGTTCATGCCTTTGTAGCAGACTCACTATCGAATGACTGACTCTGTCGACGAGGTCAATCGTTATCTGCCCTTGTAGCAGGCTCACTAGTTGACACAGAAACACGAGGTAGATCGATTCACTGATAGGTAGAGCGATGTGAGTAGGTAGATCATCGCATTGACGAAAGGTGTCATTGTAGCAGACTCACTAGAAGAGAATCGACTGACTCATTGAAGAGATCGGTTTGAATCGTGCCTTTTTCACGAGCTTTCGAGACGAAGAGGGAAAGAGATGATTTGAACAGCTTATTTTGACTCGTCTGCTTCATGAGCTTGAGTTGATTGTTCTTAGCTCATTTAAATATTCGAAGAATCTCTTGCGAATAAAAAGTGATACAAATTCGAAGAATCTCTTGCGAATTTCTGAACAAACGAAGTAGGCTGTTTCATATCATCTACACGTCGATAGTAGAATTGATGAGTATTTAATCTAATGTTAGAGGCCGGCATAGAGCGAGTCATATGAGTGTAATATAATTAATAGATAAATACTAAGAAAGAAAAGTATCTACAGAAAAAAACTCGCTGTTATATGTGTGTGTTCTAGCTCTGTGCTAGGCCCGAAGGGGTTGACGTCTTACACATATGAAGCAGAGTCTCGATGACAACATGGCTAGATCAGGTTCCCGCTAGGCCCGATTAGGGTGAAATCAGGCGAAGGCTAGGCGAAGAATAGACGAAGGCTAGAATCATAACACTTCGTGTTTCTCAATCTTGTTTTCATCATCTTTCTATTGAATTAAATCACATATTAATCATTTCTTCTACATAGATTTACGATCATAGACGTTCGCTTATTCTTAACGTTTCTACACGCTGAGAATCTATCATGAGACTCATGAACTCAGTACTAAAGAACGAGAAGACGATAATGAGATACATCAGACAGCTCAAATCGAGATTAGATGACAACAAAGACAGAAATATCACTAAAATTCTATCTCATCTTAAGAATCTGAACTTCTGAATCTTCTTGAAGCAAGCTCGTGATATCTTGAAGTCTCTACATTAAATTCAGTATCTTTCTGAAGCAGAGAATTATTCGCTGTCACGAGTTCTTCACAATTGAAACAAGATACGAGCTGATTTATACTTCAAAGCGAAAAAATATTCTCACATCGAGTGTTTAAAAGATATAGCAGATAATGTTTGAGAGCTTTAACTTCTTCAACAATCTACATCTTTGCATGTGATCATTGTTACGAGCGTGCCCAGCCTTCTACTGAGACGCGCGTTCTCGAAGCGGGCCTAGGCCCTATCGAGCCTAGCGCTCCCCTTCCTTCTGTACATATAGCCTTCGCACCTCGATAGACCTCGCTCTTTAGCTTTGAATTCTCGTTTACCTGGTTTACCCTTCGTTTACCTGTACCTCTATGACTTGCTCTAGGCATGGTTCTAACAATCATCGCTCTACTACTATCTCAAAGTCATGATATCAAAGTAGTAGATCTTACGATCAGTTCAACATTCAGTTCTATCATGCTGATCTTCTTCGATAAATATAGTTTCTGTCGCTCAGATGCAACTTCAGTCATGAAGCAATGACTTGCATTTTGAACTCAAACAGATGAATTTCGTTCTCAAGTCGAATGCTGAAGATAAATTTACTATTCGAAGCTTTTTTGATTCTGCTGCGAGTCATTTGTCTCTCAGCTAGCAAAGCTTTGTCTACGAGTCAACAAAATATCTGAAAATTTCGTGTTAGCTGAACGAGATTGATCGATCATGAATTTGATAAAGTCAAAGACTAGAAATCAGCTCAGTAACGTCAGTGTCGACAAGCTCATGTATATATACATTAACGAGCGAACGCTCAATCGATCTCGTGAGCTGAAGAAGAGACTTCGCTATATTCAGAGCGTTGAGATCAATGAGAAGAAGCTATGTGAAATGAAGGATAGACTATTGCAGGAGGAAATTGTCATGGCTAGGCTAAATTCTTCGAGCGAGAACATTCTCAACGAGTATTTGAATAGCGTCATTAACGATCAGATGCTTTTGAAGCTTTCTTTACATGGTGAAGAGATCGATCTGCAGGCCAATTAACCCTCTATAAGTTGCTACTATAAATATAAACCACTCCTGTGTTTAAAACATCCTTCAAGAAACGGGTTTAAAACACGTCTTGAGCTAGCCTAAAGAAGATAGTCAAAAAACATGTTTTAAACAGGTTCGCACCCTACCTAAGAGGGGGTGCAGCTCGCCGGGGGGTTGGAAAAGTTGAGCCGGGGTCGGAAAAATTTCTTGACGTCGGGTTGAACTTGAAAGATAGCATATGCCCCGCACATTCAAGATTTGATGTCGGGTTGGAAAAGCTTCGAAGTCTATGCGAAGCATATGTCAAGATCATCAAGCAAGACCACAAAATAATTCATATCTGATCACTAAGATCTCGACTGAGCATATGCGCAGCATCAACTGAGCATAAAGAAACATCGATGAACGATGAAAGCATCAACGCTGAAAATCAAGCGAATGAAATAACAGATTGACTAAATGATTTGAATGTGAGACAGTGAGAGTTGCAGTTCACATATGCTGCGCATATACTAAAAAGAAACTCAGCTCACTCAAGATTCATGCAATGCAAATTGCAAATGTTGAAAATGATGATGCAAATCACGAGCAGATTCGACGAAGATAACATGAGCGATAGCTTGTGAATGAACATGTCACAAGTTGAGTTCATGATTTACATGTTTTGTGAATATGCTAAGCATATGTAGAAGAATCTTCGCTCGTCTTGCTGCAAAGTCGATTCATGATATATGCATGATCTGTGATTGTGCTGTTTTCTCGATGCTTCGCTCAAGCTGTGCATATGCACGGCTTCAATACTTCGCTCTTGCTGTTTATCTTCTAGCTACTTTAACTATATAACACCAATTCTTGAGCTCATGATTAGCATATGTAGAAAGCTGAGTCGGGGTTGGAATAATTTTGAACTCATGATTGACATATGCAGAAAGTTGAGTCCGGGCCGGAATCAAAAAAAAAAAGTTCCGGCCCTGGCTCAACTTTTCCAACCCCCCACCAACTGTAAGCCCTTGATAAGAGCCACCACCGGTCTTCCGATCGGGACTCGTCCGTGTCTGATTGCTCGCCTTGCAAAATGGGCGTTGTGCGAGAGCTCCGGTTTTGATCCAAGAATTTTGGAATGCCACCCCGGGCTCAGGAAACTCGTCCAATTCCACTTCGTGATCATTATGTTTGTACCAGTCATTACAAAGAGAAGTGGGTAGTCTTGAAAATCATTCGTTGACATACGTTTGTAAACGTCGATGGGCTGAACGTCTCTTTGAGGTTATTTATTGTAGTTGGTGTGTAGGCGTCGGTAGGCGATCGTTGATTGGTTGGTGTGGTAGGTACTTCCATGTTTCGGCTTGGTCTTGGTCCGTTGTAGAGACATCCTCCTTGTTGACATTGGGTTCAGGATCCGAGTCAGATAACAGTTGAAGTGAGGGTATCCGACCAGGTTGCGCTTGAGTACTGCCGTTGGCGAGTCATAAAGCTTTTTTTCACGTTCACATGAGTGATCCCTAGCACCTCGATTTTGTACTCATCCGCGTCCGCAGCCCTCGTCCCAGGTCAATTTCAATTGCCGCACCTTGTCGCTCACCAAAGTCGTCACAAACGGGAACGACGTGTACACTCGGACTTTGTTGGCATATATGAGATAGGAATACATGAAGCTCTTCATTTTTGATTTTGAATCTTCACCACGACGCAGACGAATTTTTTTTTTAGCTAATGACGAATCCAAATTAACACTTCCGGATTCGCTTCCGGCATTGACACGATCTCCGAATATTCGTATCATTTCAGTACCGTCGCCATGATAGCCGTCATAGTCTTTCAATCTCCTGCCGTAGTCGTCTTTTTGAATGTTCTGATCTCGCAAGCTTCTAATTAGAACAGGTGACATAGTTGTGATCGCTTTCTCTTGATAATACTCGTCCTTGGTTACTTCGGAGTATTTCGCCCCAGCGCGAGAAATCTCTGCATCCAAAGCCTCGAGCATTACCGACAGCCGAGTCTTTTCGACCGGTCGGTATTAACTAGGAGCCGCGGTCGGGCGTTCTGAAGTAGCGATATATATATATAGTCATGACGAAACGACCCTGTCATACTGCTCCTTTCCACTATCTGTTGATTCTTCAACGTTAGTAGGTTGAGAGGGAAGTTGAGAAAAGAAGAAGATGCGTCTTGTTCACGGAGGAACGCGAGCAGGAAGGTCTGCTGAGTGGATAACGTAATATTTACACTGGATCGATCAATTTTCGACCCAGCCGCTACCTCGATAGCTGTTAAAGCAATAGGAGTAATAGGAACAGTAAGAGTAGGATATATCAACGTTGTTGTCTTGATTTCCTCCAGAATCGTTCTCATCTTTCTACCAATGCCAGGAATGTTCGAAGAGCTTTCGTAGATTGTTTCTTCCAAGCGATATAATACGATACACTTTAAAGACCACCCTTGTGGCGTGTTCCCTTCTCCGGTGAGTACCATCACTCATTGACCTTCTTCCCGAACATCATAAGTTCATAGCAGTCGTTTAACTTATAGATATATCCAATGACATCGATGTCGACCCTCAGCTTGGGTTGAATGTGATGAAAGAAGACGTCTAAGTTCCGCTTGGGCAAGGCGTTCATGCTCATATAATTATGCACCACTAGGGGAATATGAAGGACTTCCTTGAGCAGCCTCCCTTGCCACTGCCATAGTGCATTGCATTGGCAGTGATTGGTGTCTATATTCTGGTCCCTTCCTCTTTCAAGCTCTTCCTAGAGTCGCCCAGAGGAAGTTCTTAGATGGATGATGCTGTTACACATCCTGGAGCCATATTATGACTTGACTGCCTCCAGCGGTAGGCTGACGACCAACGACCACCTTCTTGACGACGGAGTTGCGAGGCTTCTGGATACCACCACGAGCAGCTGCGCCGGAAACGGTGCCTGTCGGCTTGCGAGTGGGAGTGAAGCGGGCGGCCTTAGACTTGGCCATACTCAAAAAAAAAGATTGGAGGAGGCAAGGGTACGTGTAGGGTCCGTTAAGGCGAAGAGATATGTGCGTATCACAATGGAATGGTAGGCCGTGCTCGTGGTCGAGGATAGAACCCCTCTTGGTTCGAGAGATTTGTCGTTATGCTGACAAGCTAGACGGATTGAGGGTGCGAGGGAAGAGAAAGGTTGAGCACGGTTCGCTGGTGACGGATGTAAATAGGTGGAACTAAACACGGTACTTCAGGGCAACGAATATAGCTTACTTGCTCAGTAATTTGCTCAACACGCAGCTTGAATTCCTCCGCCATGCTCGGTCAGATCAGACATTACTGTGGGGTTTGATGAGAAGGATAGTCTCAGAGATCAAGGAGTTATAACTAGGACAAAGTCCTAGGGCTCGGAAAGGGCTCATACTTCCCTGATGAGCCGGGAGTAATGTTACGAATCTCAGGCGGGACTCGAGCTCTCTAAAGTCTCTTAGCAAGTTTGTTTCCACCGGAAATTTAGCATTTATTCGCGGTCTTTACAACGCGGAATGAAAGAGACCATACTCAAGGCCTTTCTTGCACCCCTTTCCCTTCTCCTCATAGCGGTACCTTGAGACGTTGACGGGCACGTCAGATTCTTCTCCGGCGGCAAGGTCCTTAAGCTGCTTGCGCTTGGACGTTGAGTACTTCCAAGGTGCCATGATGAGCTTTTCGGTCATTTGCGTCATCTCCCCGGCCAGCATTACTTGCTTGATCATGTAGATCATCGACTTTCCGGTCAATGGAGTCGGTGCTATTCGGGTCAAGCTAGGTCGAGTCTTTCCCTCGTCTGGACCGATTTATTACAACACTCTCCTTGGTTAAATCAAGAATCGCTGCTTCCCTCAGATAGTCAGGATCAGGCTTAACCTGCTTGGTGATCCTTTTGGTGGAGTACTTCAAGTCTCTCTTTTCGGGTATGGGCCACGAACAGGCGCTGAAAACTTTTCGTTGCTCATCACCATTTCACCACCGTCAAGAAGGCCTTCACTCTATGACGGCTTGACATTTAGACGGAGTCCTTTGGGTGGTGATATTGCTTCGCCTCGTTTGCCGCTTTCGAATCGTCGTACTTTAGTTTAAGACGTAACGAATCGAGCCACGAGGCATTACGAGAGCCTGTTGAAGCGATGAGCGGAGACTTCGGGGAAGACAGGTAGTTCCTTTGAATCGTATCATATGTGGCAATGACGCCAGTATGATCAGGTCTCCTAGAGTCTGTATAACATTGAATTGACGGAGTCTGGATGGTCTTAAAAGTTACACTGCTCTAGGCCGGTAGCAGCGCAGACATGGCACTCTCGTCTAGGAAATCATGTTGGCAGATCGAGTCTGTGCTACTGTGCTTCGTGGTGAACACGACCTTGAAGCTGTCGTGGTCTGTTCTTCGAGATTACCGGTGCCAATCGTCTGACATCCAGATATATATATAAAAGCGTAATGTTGTCGATCCATGGGCCTGGTTCATACAAGTTAGCGCAGTCTGAGATGATCGTTGAATCTTCTATACCTTTGTCTTCCCCATTGCATCTCGAAAAAGGAAGACTTTTGCGATGATCATCCCCACAACATCATACACCAGCGCCGCAACCATCTCAGAGTCCTGCGATATTCCCTGTTACTACTGGTGATTTAGAAGTGCCGCTAGTGTCTTAGTCATGTCCTCTCCCTCCTACTTCTCCTTTCCGCTGCTGGTTGAATGATGGCGAACAGGCTTTGGTACTGGGTCGAAGCGTTTGAAGGGGTGGGCTGATGAAAGATTAGTGACTTTGCTGATGGGAGATGAAATGAATATGTGCTAACCTTGGCTTGAGAAATTGGCAATGTTCTCTCCACTGTCTTCCACTGGGTTATTGGGTGCAAAAAGGCGTGTCCTGACACGGCATCTAAGGCACGACTTCCACCTTCTTCACCAACACGGGCGAAAATTGTGTATAGAGATATATATTATGACAGATTCAAGGTTATGACAGGCGTAACAAGGTGGGACCCATGTGCGGTATATATATTACGAAGAGGGATGTTGTTCGTGTTGATGAGGAAAGAAAGTTTTGGTGAGAAAGTCGCTGTTTATATAGTACAGGATGACCACGCCCTGGGGTGAATTACCATCCAATTCCGTTCGGAACGCATTCACGAGCAGTGACAGCAGATGCGATAAGAAATTGTGTTGAGATAATGGAGAAGAAGAGGTGAATTTGGGCGCAGAACGGTGAGGGGGAGCCATAATTCCATCTTGATTCTCGACGCATTCACGAGTATTAGATAAGAACCGGGGTTGAAGATGGCATTTCCAACCCCATTCGCAACACATTCACCAGTAGTACAGTCAGTGGAGGTTCAGAGTGCGTTAAAGGTGGAGGAAGTGGGAAGGAATGTAGAAGCAGGTAGGTGAGCTGAACGATCATGCCATCTTCATTCCCCATAGATTCACTGCTAGTGGACCCAAGTGAGATGAGAGGATGGGTGGATAATGATGGGGAAGGGGAAATGATTCCAGGACCAAAGAGGTGAGATGAACAACAGGGTAAGCTTTCCGAACAGACTTAAGACCGAAGAGACATCTTTATACAAGATTCGAAGGGGCCCTTTCCAGATCCTCCCGTTCTCTTCTTTGCCTTTGTGCGAGACCACTAGCCCGCTTCCCTTCCAGTCTCTCCTTGTCTTTCTGCATGCTCTGAATCAGCGCGCTCTTCATCCTAATCTTATGCCCATATTTCCAGAAGACCAAAGGAATCGGTATAATTGCTACCTGAATTAAGCCCAGTAAAGTCCCTGCCCAGTGTGGGTTTAATTTAGCATACATTGCTGGGCCCGCCAGCGGTAATGTCCCGCCAAGCAAAGACCGTATCACTGCGTTTCCAGCCAAGGCGCTGGCGGCGTAGATACCGTAACTCTGGGCCAGGTAATTCGATGAGTAGATGAAGACGGCAGTGTTCCCAGCCCCGAAGGGTATTCCAGCTAAGATAGGCCAGATCCAGTGAACTGGTGGGGTGCATGTCCATGCAAACCATAATTCTCCGATGGGTACCAAGAAGGCCGCGATGCATACCACGCTGACCATGGCTTCCGGGCGCACTTTTCCAGTCTCCGGATCCACCTCATGGGAATTGATCATACGACGGATCAGGGGCTCCGAGCAGATTATAACAAAGCATCCAACAGCCAAGCCAGTAAACGAAAGACCTGAAAGTCCAAGGGACCAGTGACGAATCCCAGTGAATACAATGGGGTAAGCCACGAAGCAAAGATAGAGAATGCCGTAGATGATTGCAATGTATACGTCCCAGAATATGCAAATCGGCTCAGTAACTAGCATGACAAAAGGGCGGCTCAGATTTGTCTTCATAAGTTGTGCAAACGATAACTTGTGATCATCGTAGCGCGACCAGTATCTTTCATCTCCCGTCTCCTTTCTACGAAGCCTGGCTTTTTTTTTTAACAATGTTGGCGCGTAGGTCTCTTTCAAAATACAAACGAATATCCATCCAACAGCGGCAATCATCATGACGATCCAATTGGTGAATCTCCAGCCAAGGTATTGCGTTGAAAAGCCTCCTATACTGATATTAGTCCCGTCTCAGTGGGTTAGGTGGCCATGCTCACCTATGATCGGACCAAAGGTAGGCCCGTTAAGGGGCCCAATGGACCAAATAGAAAATACCAGGGCTCGATATTCGTCGTCGACAATATCAGTGAGTGTTCCCGGTGCATTCGCAATCATAGCACTTGCAGCGACGGCGCCGAAAAACCGCACGACAACCACTTCGGTGAGAGAATTGCCGAGACCGCATGGAATGATCAGAAGCATAAACGCTAATACGCTGACCATATATACAGGTCGCCGGCCGTATGTTTCAGAAATGGGAGCAAGAATAACAGATCCAACGGCGAGGCCAATAAGATAGGTCGTCACTCCAAGGGTGACAACTGGTTCAGAAGATACGTTGAATTCTTGCATCATCTTAGGTATTCCTGAGGTATATGATGTAGAATATACAACAACAACCCAGGTGCTCCAAGATATAAAGCCTATAGTCATGCCCTTGTACCACATGGGCCAATTCCTTGGGTTCGTTGGATCACCTTCGCCATCCCAATCCACTTCGAAGTCGGGATTGTTAGTCCCTGTCGTCCCTACGGAGGTGGCTTTGCGCGACAAAGGTGGCTTCGTAGATGTTCGAGAGAGCTGGGGCGCCAGAGCCTTCTCTGGGTCTACAGAGCCAAGCACCGAAGCGATCACTGGGTTGGAATTCCTCGACGATGACAGTGACGATGGACGTTCCGGTTTAGGTGACTCCTTCTCAATATCGGAGGAAGACATATCGACAGAGCGTAACAAGATAGCACACAGAGATGTTCAAGACATACAACACCGGCCGCAAAGATTTCGTAGATATTCTATTCCCCCTACAGCAGCTTACAAAGGCACCATAACAGTCAGGGCTACACCATACACAACGTTCGTGGCAATCAAAGCAAGCTGAGTGCCTCGTAGCTTCACGATTACTAAGTATTGAAATATCTATCTTCGCGAAAGCAACCGACAGCAGTGAATAGACACAAATGAGAGGAATGTGGAATGCAACTCGAGGGTGAGCGACGCCGGATACTCGGAAAGAATCTTTGCATTGTCAGCGAGCCAACAACTGTCTTGATATGAGTGGACAAGCAGGAACAAAGGAGCGTGAGTATGATTGATATTGAATAATGACGTATAGTAAAGATGGCGGGGAAGAACCTTATGGTCGAGTGCGGTGTGCGGTGTGCGGTATGCGGTGTGTGGTGTGTGGTGACCATATGGTGCCGATCTTTCCGTTCACGGGCAACACAACCACGTGACGACCTGTACGGAATACTTGCCTCGGCTTTTGATAACACTACATCCGTAAACCCCGAAACACCCAAGCTAAGATCGATAATTATAAATCGCCATTGTCGTGGTGTGGATGAGCACTTTGTGTGAGTACGATGCTGACATCTGTGTCGAACAATAGGGATTCGGACTGCCGCCAATGCTAGACAGATCGTCACATGAGGGTACATCGGGTCTGTTGGCATTGCTCCAGGTAGCCCTCCTCATCGTCTTTTCCCAGAGCCAGGCCCTGCCTCCTCTTGACACCCTTGACTGTCATGGTCTGAGTGCCCACGCCATGCCACCATCGCAGTCGCTGCGTCATGCCACCGTCAACACTAATGGTCCACTTGCCACCACTGACGACAACCTCACTGTTATCGCGCGGGAAGTGAAACTCGGGGAGGAAAATCTCTGTCGGAACATCCTCCGTAGTAGCAGACTGAGCCTCGAGCGAGAGATTGAACGTCGCATTGCGTAAATCAAAGCCGTATGAAGTGACATCGCCCACTGTAGCAATGGGTGATGGTCGGACATAGGCCTCTGCCGCACGGAATCCGGGATTGCTGCCTATGCCCGATGGAGTGTTAGAGCGCTGAGGTGATATTGATGGAATCGATAAAGTACTCTTAAGGTTTGATTGTGACACTGGCGCTTGGCTGCTAGAGCGGCTTTCTGAATAAGCGGGCGAATCTTTGTCAACCGAGATGGTTGAAACATTCACCGAATTCTGACCAGCATCGTTCGGACGAGGGGAAAGAGGCAGGGGCTTGTCTTCAAGAGAAAAGATAGAAAGGTCTTCGCCGTTCCACAGGTCGCCCCATTCGTGGTTATTCTGCAGCATGTATGAGTAATGCATGTCCATAACGCCCCACAGAATGCCGGCACTTACTGTAGTCATATACACCCACCAAGTAAACCCATTGACACCACTGCCTTCTAGAGCAAAATGGTTTGCATCAATGGCCGCTGACTGGCTTGAAAAGTCGCCGGTCTTGTACGCGTATTTGTCATCCATGTCATATGGAATACCAATTTCAGTGAAGATACAAGGACGGTCTCCCATGTATTCGACACCTTCTTTCCGAATGGCAGACAGCTGGTCTCGAAAACAGTTTCTTATCGCTGTTTCACCAACTTTGATCGCGAAGGCTGGCGACAAATATCTTCCTCGGAGTAGGCCAAATACGTCGACGTTCCAATACCGGTTCCTTTCAGGTCAGCGCAAAAACCCCCCCCTGGCTTCTGGTACTTACCATTTCTTCATCATCAATGTGACTCCATCATAAAAGTGCGGCGCAAACACCGTGTTCGGATCATCATCCTTAGTGTCCTTCATAGATGGCGGAATCTCCAAGACTGGTGGCTGGCAAAATAGAATTGCATCGGAATGTATGCTCCTGATCGCTTTTCGATACTTTCGATAGTAGTCCATGAAGTATTTATTAGTGAAAGACTCATAGTCCATTTTCTTTCCCGTCTTGGGATCTTTAGCGAAATAGTCCTTTTTCAGGAGCTGGTCGTTCGAGGGATCCCATACGCCATGTTGTGCCCAAATACACTCGCCAAGCTTCCAGCCAGGGTCCCGTTTCCAATCATATTTGGTATCGTCATGATCAGCAGGTAGCCAAATGGTTTCTCCTTGCGGGTCTACGAGCGTAGTACCGGACTTATAAGGACCCAGTCCTCCAAAATCCCAGGTATCAATCTCACAAGACCTGCCGGATCCTGTTATGATTGCTTGCCATGCAGTGGGTGAAGTACCCTTCTGCAGCTTTTGCTCTGAGGGTATCACTGTAAGATCTTGCCAGCCGCACAATCCTCGATTTGGTTCGTTCATGCTTTCCCATCCTATAACAATGTCATTTTCAAGGTCACCAGCTTCGTGTATTCGCAAGGCAAGATGTCTACAAGATTCTACAAAGTGATTTTGCAGATAATCCTGAATGTTCACGCCATCTATAATTGCCTTTGGTGCAAAGTCTTTGCCGGCAAAGAACAACGTAAAGATGACTTGGCAGGCCATGCGCGTGTAATTGGTTGCCCATATCATTTTTGGGTAGTTGGCGGATTCCGGATAGGTGTTATGCACCCAAGCAGCTTCCGTGGCCAGAAACGCGTGTGGATCCAGGCCCATTGCATACAGAGTCCACATGGGAGCCCCGGACCCGCCAGTAAATCTTGACCAAACATCTTGATGGGGGTCCATGAAGATATAGAACCCATAGCTCTTTGCCAGCCGCAGGACTTCTATGGTATACTGGATCCAGTCCTCATCGTATCTGCCAGGCCCAGCATGTTCAATAGCTTCCCACGTGAATATATATCGTATTGTATTGTAGCCCCATCTCCTCAACCTGACGAAGTGTGTATGAGCGTCTTCTATTGAAAAAGGTCTCCCAACAAACGATACATTATCTCCCTCAAAGAACTGATCTGATGTGTGGGAGTTGACATCAGGAGACGCCGGAAATTTGGCGTCTCCAGCAACATTGATTCCATGGAGAGTGACCTCTCGGTTCTCCTTATCGCGAAATCGTTGCCCCTCGATTCTTAATCGTAGCGGTGCCATGGGCCGTTTTGATGTGTAGCAGTAGCTAAGGCTCCGTGAGAACAACCGAAACTTCTCAAAGCTCTTTTGTTGTTTGTCCTGATGGGATTGTACTTAGACGAAGTAAGCAGTCGGACAGGGGTGTACTCTACAATCCGTGAAGCACTCGAGCTGTTGTATAGGTACAAGTTGGTGTAATATATTGATTGAAGGTGCGCTGACAACCCATCATCAGGCGTACTTGCGTACGCCTTCCATCATGACGCTTACTTTAGGTTTAGCACCAGCGATTAAGTCGGGCCGTTGACCGTATAACCGAGCTCCGTAATCTTACAGTAATCTTACAGTAGCGCGGTAACAGTTATGGATCGAGGTATTCCGTACAAGAGTACCTTATATGACGATTAAAAGATCTCAACACTGCTGGGATACAGCAGCTCGTAGAAGTGTCGTACCAAAGGCCCCAAGATACTACATGAACGGTAACATTTTTGTTTTAATACAGCTCTGCATGCAGTATGAGCACAACCAAGGTGGCTCTCAAGGCAGCGAAAGCCTCTTTGGATGTCCAGAGATATGACGAAGCTATAGAGCACACTAACAAGGTGCTGGCCGTTGATCCACAAAACTATTATGCGTATGTTCAAGCAGTACTTTACTGTGAGGTTTGTTACAGTCATTGACCGTTTGTCTTCCCGTAGTCACGTCTTCCAAGGCCTTGCCCTTGATAAGAAAAATCAATATGAAGAATCCGAAAAAGCATACGACGCGGCTACTAAGATCAAGGGAGACGACGCATTGGCATGGCAAGGTCTCATCACTCTGTACGAGAAACAAGCGGGGCAAAAGCTAAATGAGTACCATAACGCTGCAATCCATCTGGCCGAATTGTTCATGGAAGAGTACGTGGATTGAACTCGATGTTGCGTTGCAGGGAGAATTATTCCGGCTGATGGGATGGAGGGTTCTAGGGATGACAAGATACGCTGTCAAGTGGTCGTAGATAAGTATACTGATTTCGCTAAGAAACATGGCTCTCGATCACAATATAAGCATGCAATGGAGATCCTCTTACCTACAAGTACCGTATATGATTATCTTGAAGGAAGGATCCCGAATCCTGCTTATACATACACCAAGATCGCGGATATTACGGAGGCAGAGGAGAAGGAGAAGATCAACAAGGAGATTGGACAACGGCGGACAAGGCTGGGAGCGAAAATCGATCAGGTGACTGCAGATGTTAAAAGACAGGTTTTCGAAGATAGCTGTCTGGAAGATTGGTACCAAAATATCATTGACTGGACAAATAATGATGAATCACGACGTCTTTATGAGGAGAAACTCCTGCAGCACGCGTACGATATGTTGGCTGTTGTGCCAGTCTCCAAGAAGACCGAAAAGCGAAAGCGCGTTCAAGATCTTGCTCAAGGGCTAGTGATACTGAAGCACCCCTTTGCGCTAGCCTGGAAAATTGTCTTGGAGTGGAGGGATGTTGAGAAACTAGAAGAGATGGATAGCGGATTATTTAGGGAATTCATGGAACTCTTTCCCGACGATGGGCTAAGCAAGGTTTTGCGAGGGTATCTGGAAAGCGACATATCCCCTTTCCCCCAACCTGCGGCCCACGCTGTGGGGGATGAGGACCAGGGCGACACTTCTGCGTCCATGACCGCCGAAGACAGGCTTCTCTTAATGACTGAAGGCGTAGAAGATAGCCCGTCTTCAATGCTCTCCCACCGTATCATGGGAGAATACTTCCTATACCTTGATGAGTATCCCAGCGTTGTGGATAGGGCCAGGCAAGCTCAAAGTCGACTGGCGGTCGAGTCTCAACTTTCTGGACTGAACCTAGCAAATATCCTTGACGCTGTGAACATCAATCTGGCAACTGCATTGGTTCAGTATCAGGCACCTCGGCACCACTCGGAAGCTAGAGCCTTGTTTGACGACATTCTGGGGCGTAAACCAAACAATACCTCAGCGTTAATTGGTGTGGGACTGATACTTGAAGAACAAGAAGACTACGCGGAGGCCGTCGACTTCCTGGATCGGGCCCTCGAGCGAAGTCTAGATCTCAAGGTCAAAGCAGAAGTAGCTTGGTGCAAAGCTCTCAAAGGCGATCTCAACATAGGTCTTCAAGAGCTTCAAGCTTGCCTTCCTCAAATGAAGGGCTCAGAAAGACGGACAAAAGCCCTGAGATCTGAAACATTGTACCGTGTTGGTATATGCATCTGGAACCGAGAAATGTCAAAAGAAGCGCGCAGGAATCGCAATGGGGCATACGCTCAGTTTCTTGCGTCTTTGCAAGCGGACATGAATTTCGCACCTGCGTACACTAGCCTTGGCATTTACTATGCAGACTATGGAAAAGATAAGAAACGCGCTCGCAAGTGCTTCCAGAAGGCTTTTGAACTTTCAGCATCCGAGATCGAGGCAGCAGAGCGTCTCGCCAGGTCATTTGCGAGTTCCGCAGAATGGGACTTGGTTGAGGTAGTAGCGCAACGTGTAATCGAGTCCGGCAAGGCCAAACCTGCCCCAGGTTCACGGAAAAAGGCAATAAGCTGGCCATTTGCCGCATTGGGTGTTGTTCAGCTCAACAATCAAGATTATCCCAACAGCATAGTGTCATTCCAGTCAGCGCTTAGGTCCACACCTAACGATTACCATAGCTGGGTTGGCCTGGGTGAGAGCTACCATAACTCTGGCCGTTATGTTGCAGCTACGAAAGCCTTTGAACAGGCGCAGAGGCTGGAAGGTAGCCCAGACTTCGACGGTGTAGATGGCAGATGGTTTTCAAAGTACATGCTTGCTAATGTTAGACGTGAACTTGGCGAATACGACGTTGCGATTGCCGGATATAAAGACGTTATGGCATCGAGACCAGCTGAATTTGGTGTCTCTATAGCCCTTCTTCAGACTCTTGTTGAGGGCGCATGCAGAAGCATCGAGCTCGGTTTCTTCGGACGGGCCGTAGACGGTGCGGTGCGAGCATTGAGACTTGCTAAGGATATCGCTAAATCACGTAGCGATGCTTTCAACCTTTGGAAAGCTGTTGGTGACGCCTTCTCGATATACTCATTGGCTCAAGCATACGCCGGAGACCTTCCGGTTGCTGAATTCCGATCATTGCTTGAAACCGACATATCCCATAAGGAGTACGATCTTCTGGCGGATATCGACGGTATCGGCAGAACTGCGCTACGTTCGCTGTCAACTGAGACGAGCACAACAACGCTAGCTCTCACGCGATGTATGCATGCTGCGATTCTAGCTCAAAAGCGTGCTATTCACTCTTGTTCCCACGACTTCCATGCCCGAGCCGTTGCGTGGTACAATCTTGGCTGGACTGAACATCGAGCACATATGTGCGATCTCGATGAGTTTCGACCGGTATCTAAGAAGAAGTCGTTGAAATACCTCAAAGCCTCTGTGCAATGCTTTAAACGAGCCATCGAGCTTGAAGCCGGCAATGCGGAGTTTTGGAACTCTCTTGGTATAGTAACCACTGAGTTGAACCCGAAGGTGGCCCAGCATTCGTTCATCCGCAGCCTTTTCCTGAACGATAGAAATGCACGGGTGTGGACCAACCTCGGGACGCTATATCTATTTCAAAACGACTATCAGCTCGCAAATGATGCTCTCACTCGAGCGCAATCAACGGATCCTGACTATGCTCATGCCTGGCTTGGACAGGGTTTATTAGCTTCTGATCTGGGTGAAAATGGTGAAGCTCAAAAGCTCTTTGCTCACGCCTTTGAGATCGCGGATGCCTCTTCTATCGTAGCGAAACGACAGTATACTTTATCTACCTTCGACCATCTTCTTTCTCCCCCGAATTCATCCACAAATCGCGCGAATATACTCCAACCCCTCTTTGCTTTACATCAGCTTCACTACCAAACCTCAACTAATATGCCTTTCGAACATCTCTCCTCCCTGTTTTCTGAGCGAATAGGGGATTATGCCATTGCGGTCAGCAGTCTAAGATCTGTTTGCACAGAACTTGAAACTGAGTACGAAACATCCGAATCTGGGACGACACTTGCGCGCTTCGCCCAAGCTAAGACGGACCTGAGCCGGGCATATCTCGCAGAGCATGACTACGAGTCTGCAGCAGAAAACGCAGAAACAGGACTAGACCTTTCTGCGGACGAAGAAATGGAAAGTGCGACTCGACGAAAGGCAAGACTCTCGGCGCATCTGACTGCTGGCTTAGCCTACTATCATAAAGCATCAATGGACAAAGCCCTCGAAATGTTTCGGAACGCCTTGAAAGAGACCAGCGGTGATCCTGATATAGTGTGTCTCTTAGCACAAGTCCTCTGGGCCAAAGGCGGCCACCAAGAACGAAACGTCGCTCGAGAGCAGCTATTCGACTGTGTCGAAAAGCACCCCACTCATTTCGGAGCAATCGCCCTTCTCGGAGTTATTGCTCTACTAGACGAAGATCATGATACCATCGACGTAGTCACGGCAGACCTAAAAAGCCTGCAAACTGACGAATCCCTCAGCAACCAGCAGCTGCGCAAACTCGCGCAGCTGCTAACCGCCATCGCTATCCTGAGCTCCAGTGAAGACGAAACCCCAGAGTCCGCAGAACTCTTCGAAGCAACAACAGCCATCATGCTTGCGCCCTCCCAACCCCACAGCTGGGCGCTGCTGGCCGACTGCACGGAAGAGACGTATCCAGCGGAGATGGCGGTGCTTACGGCACTCAAGGCTGTGCCGCCGAGAGGCGCGCTGGATGCGGGAGATTTGTGCAGGGCGTATGCTGGGACGGGAAGGCTGGATGATGCGCAGAGGGCTGTTATGGTCGCCCCGTGGATGGTGGAGGGGTGGGAGGCACTATCTTGAAAGGGTGGGGGATGAGATATGATTATGTGGGTATGGTTAATGATTGCGAAAAGGAAAAGGAGTCGGATAGAGGTAGTGGAGATGTCGGTCTCGGACGTAGCATATAGCGATTTCCGATCTTGGCTTAGGGTGCTGGTGTACAATACAAACGGCAGTCATATTCTCAACCTTCCATGGCACTCGCAGCAGTGTAAAGTCTTTCTATTTTGGTCTAGCTGGGTATCATCGCAAAATCCTAAAAGTGACAACTAACTTGCAATGCGTAGAAACCGTACACCATCCCTCCACCTAACTCCCCCCTTCCTCCCCTTTCTCCCCCATCACCTCCACACACTCTGCCCTAACCTCCCTCACCCCATCCACCCCCTCCCACCTCCCCAACAACCCCTTCACCTCTCCCCACTGCGCCTCCGCCTCCTCCCTCTTTCCCTCCGCAAGTAACTTCCGCAGCCGCCGAGGCGAACCAAGCACCCACCTCAC
>JAABUH010000077.1_pt1 | contig 137277 bp, 121 predicted proteins | sample 5559121 | NCBI WGS metagenome assembly JAABUH01 (sample SAMN10711871, study PRJNA513364) | rock metagenome | isolation source: Antarctica rocks | place: Antarctica: Victoria Land, Battleship Promontory nord | collected 2015-12-28
AACTAAACCATCAGAAGGACATTCTGCGCGCATCTGGTCTTTGTGGTCATCCAGGGGCTGCATCTGTGGTGCCGCAATCCACACCGGGAACGTCACGCCTCACTGTTGGCTCCGCGCCGGTCGTGGAATTGTTCAAGGAATTTGCCGTCTTGGACAAGGGCAGCAACGCCAAGCAGTTCACGCCTGCGGCCTATGAGCTAGATAGACCGACCCTGGCGACTGTCCTGCGCGGCTTATTTACGGCAGACGGGACAGTAGCGAACTATGGCGATAAGAGCCAATATGTCTCGCTGGACTCTACCTCCAAGGACCTACTTCAACAGGTGCAAATGCTCTTGTTGTCCTTCGGCATCAAGTCCAAGATCTACTTGGAGCGACGCGGCGGCAAGACCGAGGCCATGCTGCCGAACAGCGCGCGTGAGCCGCAGTCTTACACCGTACAAGAGACGCACTCACTTCGCATCAGCAAGGCATCGCGCGTCATTTTTGAGCGGGAGATCGGGTTCGATCCGGCCAGCGCCAAGAGCGCGCGCCTGCGGGACATGAACTTGGCCTTCACAACCTATAAGGACATGCTGGCAGACGAAATAGTCTCTATCACAGAGGCAGGGACTGCGGATGTTTACGATCTGACGGAAGCCGTCACGCACCACTTCGTGGCTAATGGTCTTGTCGTTCATAATTGCAGCGAATACATGTTCCTGAATTCGACTGCGTGCAACCTCTCATCACTGAACCTGATGAAGTTCCGGCAGGAGGGAACCGGGGCGTTCGACACCGATTCGTTTGAACACGCCGTCCGTCTGATGCTCACCGCGCAGGAGATCGTCGTCGGCTTCGCGTCCTACCCCACCCCCAAGATCGAGCAGCGCTCGCACGAGTACCGGACGCTGGGCCTGGGCTACGCCAACCTCGGCGCCCTGCTGATGGCCGCTGGCCTGCCCTACGACAGTGACGCGGGCCGGGCCTACGCCGGGGCCGTGACCGCCTTGATGACGGGCCGGGCCTACCACCAGTCCGCCGCCATCGCCCGCGACTGCGGCGGGCCGTTTTCGGGCTTCGCCGAGAACCGTGACCCGATGCTGCGCGTCATGCACAAGCATCGCGACCAGGTGGACCAGATCAATGGCGCCCTGATCCCCGACACCCTGCTCGCCGCCGTCCGCACCGCCTGGGATGAGACGATTTCGTTAGGCGAATCACACGGTTATCGTAATGCACAGTCCACAGTTCTCGCGCCTACGGGCACTATCGGCTTTTTGATGGACTGTGACACGACCGGCATCGAGCCGGATATTGCCATCGTCAAATACAAGTCGCTCGTCGGCGGCGGCATGATGAAGATCGTCAACCAAACCGTCCCCGAAGCGCTGGAGCGGCTCGGCTACGATGAGGCGCAGGCCGAGGGCATCATCAAGTTCATTGACGAGCACGACACCATCGAGGGCGCCCCGGACCTGAGGCCGGAGCACCTGCCCATCTTCGACTGCGCCTTCCGCCCGATGAACGGCACCCGTTCGATCCACTACCGGGGCCACATCAAGATGATGGCTGCCGCCCAGCCCTTCATTTCGGGAGCGATTAGCAAGACCGTCAATGTTCCCAACGATGCCACGCCCGAAGACATCGCCGAGACCTACCTAGAGTCCTGGAAATTGGGCATCAAGGCCGTCGCCATCTACCGGGACGGCTCCAAGCGCACCCAGCCGCTGAACACCAGCAAGGAAGCGCCGGCCAAAGAGAAGATCGCCCCGGCGACGGAAGCCGCCGTCCCAGCAGCGCCCCTCGCCCCGCCGAAGGCCGTCCGCCGCCGCCTGCCCGATGAGCGCGCGGGCGTCACCCACAAGTTCAGCATCGGCGGTCACGAGGGGTATCTGACCGTCGGGCTGTACCCGGACACCAACCAGCCCGGCGAGATCTTCATCCGTATGTCCAAAGAAGGCTCCAGCATTTCGGGCCTCATGGACAGCTTCGCCACCGCCATCTCGCTGGCCTTGCAGTACGGCGTCCCGCTCTCGACCCTGGTGGACAAGTTCATCCACTCCCGCTTCGAGCCGTCCGGCTTCACCGGCAACAAAGAGATCCCGATGGCGAAGTCCGTCATGGACTACATCTTCCGCTATCTCGCTCTGCGCTTCCTGCAAAAAGAAGACCGGCACAATGTCGGCCTGCTCGCCGACCAGGACGACTCGGCCTACGCCCCGGCCAAGCTCCCGGCCCCGCCCGCCCACGACGCCAAAAGCGGCAGCCTGAGCAACGGGAACGGCAAAAACGGCAACGGCAATGGTTCTAAGAGTGGCGGCGACCTCGCTCACCTGGCCGAAACCAACACGGCGGCCATCACCGACCACGAGCGCGAAATCTACCGGATGCAGTCCGACGCCCCCCCCTGCCCCGAATGCGGCGCCATCACCATCCGCAGCGGAGCGTGCTACAAATGCCTGAGTTGCGGAACCAGTTTAGGCTGTTCGTGAAACATAAGGGCGCAGGCTAGAAGCCTGCGCCCTTCTTCCAAGACATGAGGAAGCAGTATGCCAAAAAATGTCACGCAGTATAGCGTTCTGATCGCATCGCCGTCAGACGTGATGAATGAGCGTTATGTCATTCAGCAAGTCATTCAAGACTGGAATGCGAGTGCCGGTCAAACTTCTGGTGTCAGTTTGTCGCCTATCATGTGGGAAACTCACGCAACGCCTGAGATGGGCGACAGGCCGCAGGCGATTATCAACAGGCAACTCGTTGGTGATTGCGACATCCTTGTGGGCGTGTTTTGGACACGGATAGGATCTCCCACTGGTGTTGCGGTGTCAGGCACCGCGGAAGAAATCAACCTGTTCGTGGAGGCTCAAAAGCCCGCTCTTGTCTACTTCTCTTCTGTGCCTATAAGCCCCAGCGAAATCGATATAGAACAGTATCAAAAGCTGCTCGAATTCAAAAAGTTGGCAAGAACTAAAGGTCTACTTGGTGAGTTTAGCACACTAGAAGAATTAGGTGTCAAACTTCATGCCGCTCTAACACGCACTGTGGATAGACTAAACATGACCTCGAATGTGAGCCATGTAGAGGTCAAAGCGAAAGACAGAAGTAGTGCAGTAGAGGCAGTGAACATAATGAAAGGTGTTGGCGTACAAGCCGATTTTGGCATGAAGCTTGTCAACGCAGGACTGATGACGCGCAATGAATTAATAGCCAGCCTTGACACATACGTTGATCTCTACTTCTATGATCCGCGCATACACGGTTTAGACCCAACCCGTGTTGATCTAGAAGCGACAACTGCACCCATCAACACAATCACAGGGGAAATTGGCTGATTAGCATGGTCAAACCTGTGTTATGAATATAAGTAGGACTTTCGCTTCACTCTAAGGCATTTTAGGATTTCAAGACGTTATTCACTGACGTTGCAATCTATAAATCAAGCCGAAGCAAGCGCAAGCGAAAGTCCTAATAAGGCAGGTAAGGGATGGCGCGCAGGAAAATAGGCCACACGAAGACAAGGCCAGCGGGGTAGATACCCCGCTGGCCTTTTTGTCTTCCGTAGTCGCCCCTATCAGGACCAGGTCCGCAGGATGGTGTCAATGCGGGCGAGTTCGTCCGGGCTGAACGCGAGGTTGTCCAGGGCGGCGATGTTCTGTTTGACCTGCTCGACCGTGGACGCCCCGATCAGGGCGCTGGTGACGGCGGGCAGGCGCAGGGTCCAGGCCAGCGCCATCTGCGCCAGCGTCTGGCCGCGCTCTTGGGCGATGGCGTTGAGCTGCCCCAGCCGGTCCCACACGCCTTTTTCTTTTTCCTTCTGCCACCAGCGCTGGCCGTCTTCGCCGCGCTTGCCCTGACGGGAATCCGGCGGCAGGCCGTGGAGGTAGCGGTCCGTCAGCGTGCCCCCAGCCAGCGGGCAGAACGGGATCACCCCGGTGCCGTGGACAGTCGTGTGCGGGAGCAGGTCCGTCTCGATGCCGCGCCCGAGCATGTTGTAGTACGGCTGGTGAATGGTGATCGGCGCCCAGTCGTGCTGGCGGCACATTTCGACGGCTTGGGCGTAGCGCGCGCCGGAGTAGCTGCTGACGCCGACATAAAGCGCCTTGCCTTGCCGGACGATCAGGTCCAGCGCGGCCAAAGTCTCCTCCAGGGGGGTCTCGTTGTCGGGCCGGTGGTGGTAAAAGATGTCCACATAGTCCAAACCCATCCTCTGAAGCGACTGGTCAAGGCTGGCGACGAGGTATTTCTTGCTGCCGCCGTCGCCGTAAGGGCCGCTCCACATGCCGTAGCCGGCTTTGGTCGAGATGATCAGCTCATCGCGCGGCATGTCCTTGAGGATCTCGCCCACCACGCGCTCGCTGTTGCCGGGCGGCGGCCCGTAGTTATTTGCCAGGTCAAAGTGCGTGATGCCGTTATCGAAGGCCGTATACATGCACTGGCGGCAGACTTCTTCCATGCCCGGCTCGCCCAATGCCTGCCAAAAGCCGAGGGAAATGAGCGGCAGCATCAGGCCGCTATTCCCGCAGCGGCGGAACGCGGCGTTTTCATAGCGGCCGGGCGCAAATGCGTGTGTCATAAGGGTGTTGTCTCTCCTAGTATCCCCTTGTTCGCCGTTCCCTCTCCAATCTCCTCCCATGCCGCAATCGAATGGATATTCGCCTTTTAGCGCGGCGGTATTTCGGTTTAGCGCGGCAGTATTCTTGGAATGACCCGAACAGAAAGCCATCATTCCGCCAGGCAAGCCCTGACGGGGGATGTCAAAACCCGCCTTGCTGTAGAGGCAAGGCCGAAGGAGAAGAACATGAGGCACTTTATTTCGCGCGGCGTCGCCGCCGCTCTGGTGTGTGCCGTGGGGGCCGTCCTTGTGGCACCTATGGCGCAGGCCCAAAAGCACGACAGCAACACGCTGCACAAGCTGGGGAAGGCCATTGAGTACCCCGTCCGAAAGACCACGGAGAACGCCAGCATCGCCGCCCACCGGACAGTGGGGGCGAAGTCCGTCGTGCATCGGCGCAACGGCAACCGCACCTACCGGTCGGTCGTGACCGCAAACGGGCGCATTCACCGCAAATACCGCGTCGGGCACCATAGGTAGACAAGGAGCGAAAAAGAGGGCGGGCACAAGGCCCGCCCTCTTTTTTGTCAGGTGTTGTTATGCCGGCCACTGCTCGGGCAGGGCTTCGGGGCGGACGCCCTGACTTTCCATGAGGTAGTGCTTGCCGGTTTGGGAGGCGTCCAGGAAGCCGTGCATGGCGTCGAGCACATGGAACGTCAGCTCCCCGCTCGCCCGGTGCGGGCGGCCTTCCTGAATGGCGTAGGCCATGTCGGCGACGCCGATGCCCCGGCTGTTGTCGGCGTAGCCATGCGTCAGCGGCACTTCCTCCCATTTGCCGTCGCGGTACAGCTTCACGGTCCCATTGAACATGTTCGGGTCGGGGATGGACAGTGAGCCTTCCGATCCGTGAATCTCGATGGGCGGCAGGTTGTGCGCCCAGACATCGAACGAGGTGATAATGGTTCCAACCGCCCCGCCGGCGAAGTCCATGACGCCCGCGATGTGGGTGGGCGTCTCAACGACGATGGTCTGGCCGGACAGGGGCTGGCTGGTGATCAGGCGCTCCGGGAACGACATCTGGGCCGATCCTGTGACTCGCTTGAGGGGGCCGAGGAGCGAGACCAGTGCGGAGAGGTAGTACGGCCCCATGTCGAACATCGGGCCACCGCCGGATTTGAAAAAGAACTCCGGGTTCGGGTGCCAGGTCTCGACGCCGCGCCCGAGCATAAAGGCGGTGGCGGCGATGGGCAGCCCGATGGCCCCATCGTCTATGAGCTTACGGCAAGTCTGGAGGGCCGCGCCCAGGAACGTGTCCGGGGCGCCGCCGACCCGCAGGCCCTTCGCCCCGGCCGTTTCGAGCAGGTCACGACCCTGCGCGCGGGTCAGCGAAAGCGGCTTCTCAACATAGGTGTGCTTGCCGGATTCGAGGGTGGCCTTGCAGACATCGTAGTGCGCGCCCGGCACGGTCAGGTTGATGACGATCTCGATCTCGGGGTCGGCCAGCAGCTCGTCCACAGTAACGGCTTTGGGGATGCTGTGCTCCTGAGCCTTCGCCTGGGCACGCGCCAGGTCCAGGTCGGACACGGCCAGGATGTTGAGGATGTCGAATTTCTTGCCCGCTTCGAGATAGATGTTGCTGATGTTGCCGCAGCCGACGATGCCGACTTTCATAGGGGTGGTCATGCGAAAATCCTATCTTCCGAGAATGCAGTCTTCGGTGAGTATTCTTCGGGGGCGGTTCGGCATGGAGGCGGCGATTTCCTCCCTGCGTTGATGTGCTATAATGGGCTTATGACACCCCTGGTTTTGCACAACACGCTCACGCGCTCCAAAGAAGTGTTCTCGCCCGCCGACGGCCAAACGGTCAGGATGTACTGCTGCGGCCCGACGGTTTACAATTACGCCCACATCGGCAACCTGCGGACGTACATCTTTGAGGATTTATTGCACCGGACCCTGACGCTGCACGGCTGGGCCGTCGAGCATGTGATGAACATCACCGATGTGGGGCACATGACCTCCGACTCGGACGCGGGCGAGGACAAGATGGCGAAGGCGGCGGAGCGCGAGCAGAAGTCGCCGTGGGACATCGCCAAATTCTACGAGGAAGCCTTCTTCCGGGACTCGGCCCGGCTGAACATCATCCGGCCGGACATCGCCCCGCGCGCCACCGATCATATAATGGAGATGATCGCTCTCATCGAGCGGCTGGAAGCGCAGGGCTACACCTATGAGACAGAAGAAGGCGTTTACTTCGACACTGCCAAAGACGATGACTACGGCAAGCTGGCCGGGCTGAACCTGGGGGCGCAGCGGGAGGGAGCGCGCGAGGACGTCAACGTGGACGCCGGCAAGAAGCACCCCGCCGACTTCATCCTGTGGTTTACGAACAAGCCGACGCATATCATGAAGTGGCCCTCTCCCTGGGGCGAGGGCTACCCCGGCTGGCACATCGAGTGCTCGGCCATGAGCATGAAATACCTGGGCGAGACGCTGGACATCCACTGCGGTGGCATTGACCACATCCCCGTCCACAACACCAACGAGATCGCGCAGTCGGAGTGCGCGACGGGCCACCCTTTCGCCCGCCTGTGGGTTCACGGCGCGTTTCTGAATGTCGTCTCGCCCTCGGCAGACGCCAGGGGCGGGAAAATGTCCAAGTCAGGCGAGAACTTTCTGACCGTGCAGCGGCTCATAGACAAGGGTTACGACCCCCTCGCCTATCGCTACCTGTGCCTGACGGCCCACTATCGCTCGGAACTCGCCTTCAACGTCGAGACGTGGGAGTCGCTCGCGGCGGCGACCAAGGCTTTGGGCAAGGTCTACGAGCTGAAAGCGCGCATCGGCGAGGACGACGGCCTTTCGGACCAGGAGTACACCCGCGCGCGGCAGACGGTCTTCGACGCCATCTCCGACGACCTGAACCTGCCCCGCGCCGTCGCCGCCCTGCACGAAGCCAAGTCCTACCGCCTGTGGCGCGAGTTCGACTCCGTCCTCGGCCTGGACATCGAAGCCCGCTCCCGCGCAGCGCTCCCGACGGCAGGGAACGATGAGGACGCCCTGCCGCTAGACATCCTCGCCCTCAAAGGGCAGCGGGACGAAGCGCGCAAGGCCAGGGACTTCGCCCGCTCAGACGCCCTGCGGGCCGAGATCGAGGCGCAGGGCTACACCGTCGGCGACTCGCCGCAGGGCACCGTGGTCAGGAAGAACTTGCTGTAAAGTCCACAGCAGGCCGCTAGGCAACGTACCTGTCCACCGTCATCACCTCGAACGCTTCGCCCTCCTGCCGGGTCGCGAGGGCCGTGTGCAGGGCGCGGGCGGTGTCCAGCGAGGTCAGGCAGGGGATGGAGTGCTCGACCGAGGCGCGGCGTATCCGGGCGGCTTCCTTCTCGATCTGCTTGTCTTTGGAAACAGTGTTGATGAGCAAGGCGACGCGCCCGCCCCGGATCAGGTCCAGCAGGTTGGGCGTCCCCTCGCTGATCTTCTTTGCCGCCGTCACTTCCAGGCCGTGAGACTGGAGGAACCGGGCCGTCCCACCGGTCGCGTAAAGCTGGAAGCCCAGGGCGGCGAAGTCCTGGATGATCGGCAGGGCCTCCTCTTTGTCCCCATCAGCCAGCGTCACCAGCAGGGCCGCGCCCTTGCCCCCGGCGGGAACATCAATGCCGCTCGCCACCATCGCTTTGTACAAAGCGCGCGAGAAGTCCGTGTCAATGCCCAAGATTTCGCCCGTGGACTTCATTTCGGGGCCGAGGTTGATGTCCACGTCGGTCAGCTTGGCGAAGGAAAAGACGGGGGCTTTGACGGCGATGTTGGGCTGGTCCGGGTGCAGGCCGTTCGTGTACCCCTGCTCGGCCAGCGTCCGGCCCAGGGACGCCCAGGTCGCGGCTTTCACCATCGGAATGCCGGTGATCTTGCTCAGGTAGGGCACGGTCCGCGAGGCGCGCGGGTTGACCTCGATGACATACGCCTGATCGTCCTCGATGACGAACTGGATGTTCATGAGTCCGACCACGTTCAGCGCTTCGGAAAGCCGCGTGGCGTAGGCGACCATCTGGTCAATGGTTTCGCGCTTGATGGTCTGCGGGGGGTAGACGGCCATCGAGTCGCCGGAATGGACGCCGGCCCGCTCGATGTGCTCCATGATGCCCGGCAGCAGGCAGCCGCCCTGGCCGTCGGCAATCACGTCCACCTCCGCCTCCTTCCCCACGATGTAGCGGTCTACTAAAATGGGCGCCCCGTCCGAGATGTCGGCGGCGCGGCGCATGTACTCGCGCAGATCGGCGTGGTTGTAGACGATCTCCATCGCCCGCCCGCCCAGGACGTAGGAGGGCCGGACCAGCACGGGATAGCCGATCTCGTCGGCCACCTGCACGGCGGCCTCCCCAGATGTGACCGCCCGGCCTGCCGGCTTGGGGATGTCCAATTCGCGCAGCAAGCCCTCGAACCGGTCTCGGTCTTCGGCCAGGTCAATGCTGTCGAACGACGAGCCGAGGATCGGCACACCCGCGTCGGCCAGCGGCCTCGCCAGGTTGATCGCCGTCTGCCCGCCGAACTGCACGATGACCCCCTCAATCGGACTTTCGCGCTCGATGACGTGCAGCACGTCTTCGGGCGTCAGCGGCTCGAAATACAGCCGGTCCGACGTGTCAAAATCCGTCGAGACCGTCTCAGGGTTGTTGTTGATGATGATCGCCTCGTACCCAGCCTCGCGCAAGGCGCGGACGCAGTGGACGCTGGCATAATCGAACTCGATTCCCTGCCCGATGCGGATAGGGCCGCTGCCCAGCACGACGACTTTTTTCTTGGCGTTTGTCATAGTTGTTTGATTGGGTGCAGCGGGTCGGCCCCTGCTTCCGGTAGGGTCGCCTGTGATTATACCTTATCCACAGGGGTAGGGGCCATATGGTAAACCAAACGCCGCGCGGATGGGGCATAAGAAGTAGGGGGAGACGATGACGGACGAGGCACTGATACTGGCGGTGACGCGGGCGCAGCGCGGGGATACCCGCGCCTTTGACGCGCTGGTGCGGCAGTTCCAGAACCCGGCCGTCGCGTATGCGCGGACGCTGCTGCCTGACCCGGCCGCCGCCGAGGATGCGGCCCAGGAGGCGTTCGTGCAGGCGTGGCGCGACCTGCCGCGACTGACGGAAGCCGCCGCGTTTGGGGCTTGGCTGCGGCGCCTCGTGTTCAAGTTCTGCGACCGCGTCCGCCGCTCCGCCCGGCCCACGCTGCCGCTGGCCGAGTCGCTGCCGATCCCCGGTGACCAGGAGCCGGGTTGGGTCGTCGAGCGGGCGGACGAGGCGGCGCGGGTTCGTGCTGCGATTGAGGCACTGCCCGGCCCCCTGCGGGAAGCGACGCTTTTGTACTACCTGACCGGGCACGACATCAAAGAGATCGCGGCCTTTCTGGCCCTGCCGCCCTCAACGGTGAAGAACCGGCTTCATGCCGCCCGGAAGCGGCTGCGAAAGGAGTTATGGACCATGGCTGAAACGATTCTGGAAACGGAAAAGCCCTCGCAAAGCGAAGCGTTCGCCGAAAACGTGCTGGCGCGCGTGCTGCGCGAGTTCCAGCAGCAAGAGGCGGCCGATCCCCAGACGGTGAACCGGGGACTGCTGGAAGAAGGCCGGACGGCGCTGTTTCAGAGGCTGGGGCAGGACGCGCCCCTGGATGACCAGACCGTGCGCGACGGCTTCACCCTTCTCTGGCGCAAATGGGACTTTCCCGCGCTTTCCGGCCTCCTGATGCGTTATCTGTCCCAGCCCCTCCCCGACTCTGAGACCGCCTGGGCTTATGTGCATCTTGCCAACGCGGTCGCGATGAGCGGCAGCGCGGCGGGCGCGGTGCTGGCGCATGAAGCGTTCGAGCGCTGGCTTCCAGGGAAATCACCCTACCTGTCCGCGCACTGGCCCTATTACCCTGTGTCCGAGGACACCCCGGATGCCGTCTATGCTGGGGACGAGGTCCGCCTGCTTTTTCTGGCGCAATCGGGGGAGTTTTCCACGTCCTATCTCGGCGTCTGGCGCAACAACGACTATTTGGCAAAGGTAGATGCCGTGCTGGCGGAAATTCCCATCACTCCGGGGAACCGATGGCGACGCTTCTTTGTGCTGCGGATGGCCTCCAACGCCTGCGAATCCGCTGGTGATCTGGACCGCGCACACCATTACATTCAGCAGATGCACGTCCTCGCAGCCGAGGCGGAAAACGAAACACTGAAGGCCGACCTTCAGGTCAAAGCAGTAGGGCATGAGATCATACACGCCCGTTGTCAGAAAGACGAGGCAGTATTCATTACCCATGTCGAGGAAATGACGGCGCTGCTAAATGCTGCTGAACAGAAGGAATTGGACCATGTGGGATGGATACGCAGCGAACGTCATAATCTGGCCTGCGAATTGGTGAATGGCTATCAGTACGAGTTGGCGCTGCCGTTGTGGGAATCCGTCGCACAGACCGGCAGGCAAATCGGCGGCTGGGGCTGGCTGATGTACGCCGCCACGGTGTGGCAGTTGACGCGAGACCGGCCGCGCACTTTGGCCCTGCTACGGGAGGCCCGCGCCGACGACGACCGGGATATGGTTCCCTTATTCGCCGAGCGCCCTGAGTTTGCGAGCGTCCGAGACGACCCAGAGTTCCGGGAGGCTATCGGCAGGAAGTAGCCCGCCCCGCAGTAAGAACCCACCCCGGCTCGCTTGAGCCTCGCCACCCCTTTCTGTTAGGGAGGGGAAGCAGAAATCGCCCTGCGCCGCTGCTGTTCCAGGTGGACGCTGAGGATGGCGATGTCGGCGGGGGTGACACCGGGGATGCGGGCGGCCTGGCCGAGCGAGACGGGGCGGACGAGGGTCAGGGTGTCGCGGCTCTCGTTGGAGAGGGTGCGGATGGCCCGAAAGTCGAAGGCGGAAGGGATGGGAACGTCCTCGCGGCGGCCCGCCGACTCGACCTGCGCGGACTGACGCCGGATGTAGCCGTCGTACTTGCAGCCGATCTCGACCTGCTCCGTCACGGCGCGCGGGAGAGGTTCCATCAGGGGGGGCGCGAGGGCGGCGACGGTCTCGTAGGGAACGCCGGTGCGCTTCAGGAGGTCCGACAGGGGGACGCGCTGGGACACGGGAAGCAGGCCGCGCTTGGCGAGGCGGGCGTTATCGGTGCCGCTTACGGACGTGGTTTCGAGGCGGTGCGTTTCGGTGGCAATGGCGTCACGCTTCCGGGTGAACAGGTCCCAGCGATTATCGGGGACCAGGCCGACGGCGCGGCCTTTTTCGGTCAGGCGCAGGTCGGCGTTGTCCTGACGGAGCAGCAGGCGGTACTCGGCGCGGGAGGTCAGCAGGCGGTACGGCTCGTCCGCGCCCTTTGTTACCAGGTCGTCAATCATCACGCCCAGGTACGCATCCGAGCGCTTCAGGACGAACGGGGTTTTGCCCAGTGCGTAAAGGGCGGCGTTCGCGCCGGCCATGAGGCCCTGGCCCGCCGCTTCTTCATAGCCCGATGTGCCGTTGATCTGGCCCGCCAGGAACAGGCCGGGCAGGCGTTTGGTCATCAGTGCGTGGGTCAGCTCGGTGGGCGGCACGGCGTCATACTCGACGGCGTAGCCGGGCACGAGCATGACGCACTCTTCCAGGCCGGGGATCGTGTGCAGGAACTCCAATTGGACCTCGGCGGGGAGGGACGTGCTGGTGCCCTGAACGTAGAGCGAATCCGTGTCCCAGCCCTCCTGTTCCAGAAAGACCTGGTGGCTGTCGCGCGCGCTGAACCGGACGATCTTGTCCTCGATAGACGGGCAGTAGCGCGGCCCCAAGCCCTCGATCATGCCGCCGTACATGGCCGACAGGTGCAGGTTCGCCTCGATGACGGCTTTCGTCCGCGCGTTGGTGTATGTCAGCCACGACGGCAACAGGTTCGTTCCGTCAATTTTTGTGTGCAGAAAACTGAAGGGCGGCGTTTCCGGCTCGGACTCGATGGGGTTCGTTTTGGCAAAATCCACCGATTTTTTGTCAACGCGCGGCGTCGTGCCGGTTTTCAGCCGGATCGTCGGGAAGCCCAGACCGCGCAGCGTGTCCGAGAGCGCGCCCGCAGGCTTCTCGCCGAGCCGTCCGCCGGCCGTCCGCTCCGCGCCCCGGTGCATGACGCCCCGCAGGAACGTCCCGGTCGTAATGACGATGCTTTTAGCCCGGAACGTCTCGCCTGCCGCCGTCCTCAGCCCTATGACCGCGCCGCCCTCAACGATGAGGTCCTCGACCATGCCTTCGTGTAGGCTGAGATTCGGGGTCGCCCCCAGCGTCTGCCGCATGGTCCGGCTGTAGGCGTCCTTGTCGCACTGGGCGCGGATCGCCTGCACAGCGGGGCCTTTGCCCGTGTTCAGCATCCGAATGTGGGTCAGCGTCCGGTCGGCGTTGACGCCCATCTGCCCGCCCAGCGCGTCCACCTCGCGCACCAGATGGCCCTTGGCCGGGCCGCCGACGGAGCAATTGCACGGCATTAGGGCTACTTTGTCGAGCGACAGGGTCAGGCAGAGCGTTTGCGCGCCGAGCCGGGCGGACGCCAGAGCGGCTTCCGCCCCGGCATGGCCCGCGCCGATGATAATTACGTCATAATCGTCGTGCATGGTCATACTGCGTATCGTGGAACCCCCGCAGGATAAAGAAACAGCAGCTTTTCCGGGCGCGGCTCCCGGTTGTTCCACTTGCTCTCAATCTCACTGACTACATCAAGAAAGTCGTCCGTTTCCAGAGCGGGAATTTTGATGGGAATCATAAAAAACGTGTAATAATCCCCCTGGCGTTCCTCAACCTGTTCCGATGGGATTTCCGCCGCAACGTGACGCGCTTCGGCTTCGTTTTTGACCCAGCCCACCGCCTGCTGAACGGTTTCAAATTGGGTTAGTTCTTCTTCCGCTAACATCAGTGCCTCCTCGGCAGTTTCTCATCCACCACGCGCAGGATAAAGCGCGCATCCTGACCGGCCTTGATGACCTGAGCGGCAGTCACAGTCTTGGCACTCTGGTAATCGGCAGTCAGCCGCCGTCGATAAAGTTGTTTAAGGCGCGTCGCGAGATCATTTCGCCTGTCACGAGAGCGTATCAGCGTCCGCAACTGGTCTTGCAGAAGAGCGGGCGTTTCTTCGTGGCTCCACGCCTCACGGTCCAGCGGCGGCGTCAGCCCGCGATAGAGCAGCAAAGCCGTCACCGCCTGATAGGCGGCGTAATAGTAGTGGCTGGCGGCGGACCGCAGACACCCGCCGACCTCCGCCATCCGCGCGGCTTCTTCCGACTCCCGCGCCATGTCCTGCCATAGCTGCCAAGCGTCCATGCGTGTTCCTCGTCCGTGTCGCGTTTCTGCCTTCATTATAGCACATCGCGACTATGGGAAATAATGCAGCCACACCCGTAGCAGCCAACGAGCGGCCCAAGCCACCGTCAGCGCGCCAACCTGCCAGAACACACCTTTGAGCATCCCATTGGCCAGAGCCACGAACTGGAAACGCACTAGGAAAGACAAGGGAAAGGCAACAAGGCAGAACCAAAAAGAAACAATAGGAACCGCACGAGAGGCCACGAGGCGACGGCAGGGAAAAGCGGCCCTCCGGCTTCCAAGTGCGGGTATTCCACCAGGCGAGGCCCGCCTTGCTGCCCAGCGCCAGTCGCGCCCCGTCCGGTGAGAAACGGATGCCGGTGCCTCGAAAAGCCTGTCCTACTGCTGTCTGGACGGGCCGCCACGTCTTCGTGTCCCATGTCTGGAGGCCGCCTGCCCCGCCGCCGCTGATCGCCAGGAGGCTACGGTCAGGGGAGAACGTGGCTTGGGGATTTGGGGCCGGCAGAGGCAGGATCTTGACAAGGCCCCCCGTCGCGATGTCATAGACCGTGCAGCGCTGCCCGCCGCGCACGACCGCCCAGTGGAGGTCGGGCGAGAGCGCGGCGATGTTCGGTCCCCTGGCCGCAGTTTGACCAGGCGGGACAAAGCGGGAGATCTGCGCGCCGGTCGCCGTGTCCCAAACCTGCACCGCGCCATTTGGGTTCGTGGGGGAAGGGCGGGTGCTCAGGGTGAGCAAGCGGCCTCCGTCTGGAGAGAAGGCCATATAATATGTGCGGACCCCAAGGGCGTACTTCTGCTGCCCCGTCACCGTGTCATAAAGGAGTACCTGCCCCCGCGAGGTGTCGTCAGCCAGCATCCGCCCGTCCGGGGAGAGGGCCAGCAGGTGCACCCTAGCCCCACTGTGGATAGTGAGTGGAGGGGGTAAGGCAGGCGGGCGATGCCCAAAGAGCGCTGCCCCGATTGCTATACCGCCTGCTGCTAGTCCCAGCGCTCCCGCAAATCGCTTCTTCATGGTCTCCTGACGGAAAACAGATGCCGAAAGGTTCGTTAGTGGCGCTTGATGTGCGGGGAGCCGCGCCGCAGGGTGAGGACGGTCAGTTCGGGGCGGGTCAGGAAGCGCAGGGATAGCCCGCTGACGCCGATGCCGCGCGTGACGTAGAGCTGGGTGCGGCCGGGGCGGATGCCGATGGCGCGGCGCAGGCGGCCCCGGCTGTAGTAGCCGGCGCTCATGCGCCGGCCCAGCAGGGAATGGGTGTACGGGGCGCCGAAGAAGGGCAGGCGTACCTGGCCGCCGTGGGTGTGCCCAGCCAGGACAACGTCCACGCCGCGCACGACGGCCTCGGCGATGCCGTCGGGGGAGTGCATCAGGAGCAGGGTGAAGAGGTCGGGGGGGACGCCCGCCAGCGCTTCGTCCAGGCGGTCTTTGTCGTTGACAGGGTCGTCCACGCCGGCCAGGGCGATCTGCGCGCCGCCGCGCTCCAGAAGGACATGGCGGTTAAGCAGGGGCGTGATGCCGTGCTCGGCCAGAGTCCGGGAGAAGGCGTAGGGCCGAACGCCGTTCTTGTGCTCGGAATTGCCGAAGATGGCATACGCGCCGTCGCGGGAGGGAAATGCCTGGGCAAGCTGGAGGAACGGCTCGATCCCGGCGGCGGTGTGAATCATGTCGCCGGTCACGGCCACCAAGTCGGCAGGGGGCAAGGTGTGCGCCAGCCGCCCCAGCCCCCGTTCGCGCCGGCCCATCTGACGCATGTGCAGGTCGGAGACCTGGACGATCGTGTACCCATCGAATGCTTCGGGCAGGCGCGGGACGTACAGGTCCAGGTGGACCGTCTCGATGAGGTACGGCTCGACGCCGACCGCGTAGGCCAGCAGGCCGAGGGCCGTCGCCCCGGCGAACGCGCCCAGGACCGGCAGGGGCGGGCGGCTCATGGCAACGCCTTTCGGACGCCGCCAGGAGCGCCTTCGGACTTGCGGGCGACGCAGACGACGGTGACGCCAAAGGGCAGATTTTGCCGGTGAACCAGGCGCGTTTCCCACTGCGAGAGGGACAGCAGGGCGGCGTTAATGGGGGCGGCGAAGTTGATCAGGTTGGCTTTTTTCTCGCCGTTCTCGCGCCGCTTCGGAAGCAGGTTGCTGACCTGGCGGAACACCCAGATCGCCGGGAACAACGTGGTAACGGTGTAGGAGACCTTGTCCACGGTCAGCCCGACGCGCTGAAATAAATCTTTGAGGCGCGGCGCGGTGTAGCGGCGATAGTGGTGCAGGGCCTCATCGTGCTCGCTCCACAGGGAAGGGAAGGCAGGGACGGTGACGAACAGCCGCCCGCCGGGCCTCAGAACGCGGAAGATCTCGCAGGCGGCGGCCTTGTCGTCGTCAATGTGCTCGACGATGTCCATGGCCGTGATCACGTCGAACGCCGCGTCCGCGAAGGGGAGGCGGCGGACATCGGCGCGGGCCAGATCCGCCCCGACGCCGCGCGTGACGCAGAACTGCAAAGCTTCGGGCGCGTAGTCCGCGCCGACCACATGGCCGAACGGGGCCAGCTCGTCCAGCATCGCGCCCGTCCCGCAGCCGATGTCCAGGATTTGCAGGCGTCCATCTTGGGGGTAATGTGTCTCGAGCAGGCTGGTGATCAAGTGGCGGCGGGCGACGAACCACCAGTAGCGGTCCTCGAAGCGGTACATCCGCTCGTATTCTTCGTGTTTCATGCTTTAGGGTGAGCGGTGGGGGCGGTCCGGGGACTCGTCTCTTTTTGCAGATGTCGGTGCATCCAGCGGACTGTCAAAAGGTCGCGGAGCATTCGCAAGCCGTCGCGGACCATGCTGACCTTAGAGCCTTCTTTGTGCGACCACCGAATCGGCACCTCGGCGATGGCGTACCCCAATCGGCGAGCGACGTACAGCGCCTCGCTGTCGAAGGCGAACCCATCCAGTCGGCAGCGGGAAAAGACGTCCGTCGCCGCCTCCGCCGTGAACACTTTGAACCCGCACTGCGTATCGGCGATACCCGGCACGGCGAGGACCTGCACGGCCTTGTTGAAGCCGCGCCCCAGCCACTCTCGATACCAGGGCTGATGAACAAGAAGATGGGAGTTTCGTAGGGGGCGCGAACCGATCCCGATGGGAGTCCGTTCGCGCTCCATCGCCGCCCGCACAACCTCGTACTCTTCGACGGGCGTCGCCAAGTCTGCGTCGCAGAACAGGCGCAGATCGCCGCCCGCTCGCAGCATCCCGTAGCGCACGGCGTACCCCTTGCCCCGGTTGCCGCCATAGCCGAGGCACTGAATGGACAGGTCGGGTCGCTGCCGGGCGAACTCTTCGACGACTTGGGCGGTGCCGTCCGTGCTGCCGTCATCCACGACTAGCAGGTCGAACGGCTCCGGGCGGGCGGCGAAGTAGGCCACGGTCGCGCGCAGGGTCAGCGGCAGGCGTACCGACTCGTTATAGGCGGGTATAATCACGGAGACGGACATTATCCACCATTATAGGCCGCAGGGGGGCCGATTGTCAAGGGAACAGGGTCATGCGTAAGACCGTTCAATTCGGCGCGGGCAAGATCGGGCGCGGCTTTCTGGGCCAGTTATTGTTCGAGGGCGGCTGCCACACGACCTTCGTGGACGCCGACACGGCTCTAGTGGATGCCCTGAACGCGGGCGGTGAATACTCGCTGCGCTTGGTGTCCGATGCCGAAACTCAGACGCTTCGGATCGGGAACCTGCGCGCCCTAGACGCGCGGCGGGATGGGGACGCGGTGACGCAGGCGGTCGTTGAGGCCGATTTGGTCAGCGTCGCCGTCGGCGCGAGCGTGCTGCCCCACGTCGCCCTGGCCCTGGCCGACGGTTTGAATGCCCGTGCCTCGTCGGGCTGCGGCCCGATTGACATCCTGCTGTGCGAGAACCAGTGGCACGCGGCAGCGCTGATGCGCGGCCTGCTGGAGCCGTATATTGCGTCCGATGCGCGGCATTATTTCGAGATGCAAGTCGGTCTGGTCGAGACCGTCATCGGGCGCATGGTCCCTATGACGACCGACCAGCAGCGTGCCGAGGACCCACTTCTAGTCGTCGCCGAGCCATACAAGGAGTTGTCTATCGCGCGGGCGATGCTGCGGGGCGAGCCGCCGTCCCTGCCGGGTCTGGTTTTGGCGGACAACTTCGAGGCGTATGAGGCCCGCAAGCTGTACCTGCACAACATGAGCCACGCCGCGCTGGCGTACCTGGGCTACCAGCAAGGCCATGCATTCATCTGGCAGTGCGCCGCCGATCCTGGCATCATCAGGACATTGAAGATTGCCCTGATTGAACTGTTGCCTGCTTTGGCTGCTGAATACGGCCTCGCCACTGCTGATTTAGCGGCCTTCGCGGCGGACCTGATGCGCCGGTTCGCCAACCGCGCCCTCGGCGATACCGTTGCCCGCGTTGCCGCCGACCCTTTGCGTAAGCTGCGACCGGAAGACCGTCTTATCGGGGCAGTTAATCTGTGCTTGAAGCACGGCGTTACGCCGTCCGCGTTAGCCGCAGTGGTCGCCGCTACATTGCGTTATGATGACCCGGATGATCCTAGCGCGCAGAAGCTACAGCGGCTGCGGTGGGAGCTAGGCGATGGTGGCGTCTTGGAGAGCGTGTGCAGGATTGCGCCAGGGTCGGAGTTGGCACAACTGGTGGAAGCCGCCCCTGGCAGTGGAGCGGGTTCTTAGAAAGGCAACACGTCATGCCCCTCAACAGCCGCGCCGTCATGCTGGCGCTGGCCGATAACCAAGCAATCAAGCGGACGCTGGTTGAGAACGGGATGTCTAAGGGCATCGTCCAGCGGTTCGTCGCGGGCGAGACGCTGGAAGACGCCCTCGCCACGGCCTGCCGCCTGCAAAAGAAGAAGATCGGCACGGCCCTGGACCTGCTGGGCGAGAACGTCGCCACGGAGGGGGAGGCGCGGGAGGCCGCCGAGGCGTATATTCATGCGCTGGGTGCCGTCGCCGAGGCGGGCCTGCCCCGCCCCTACATCAGTATCAAACTGACCGCGCTGGGCCTGGACCTGAGCGACGCGCTGGCCGCCCAGAACCTGTTCCACTTGCTGACGGCGGCGCGGGTACACCCGGACGCCTTTGTCCGCGTGGACATGGAAGGCTCGGCCTACACGCAGCGGACGCTGGACATCGTGCGGGCGGCGCACCGGGAGTTCGGCAGCGTCGGGACCGTGCTGCAATCGGCCCTGCGGCGCACGGAGGCCGACCTGGCGCTGCTCATCAGTGAGGGCATCTCGGTGCGCCTGGTCAAAGGCGCGTATGCCGAGCCGCCCGCTCTAGCCTTTCCTGATAAAGCCGACGTGGACGCGGCCTATGTCCGCCAAATGCGCGAGTTGTTGCTGCACGGGAACCGTCCGGCCATTGCGACCCATGATGAGGCTCTGCTGCATGAGGCCAAGCGCTTCGTGCGCGAGAACGGGGTGAACAACGACCGTTACGAGTTCCAGATGTTGCTGGGCGTCCGGCGCGACTTGCAGGAAGCGCTGGCCCAGGAAGGCTACCACGTCCGCGCCTACGTTCCCTTCGGCACGTCCTGGTATCCTTACTTCATGCGCCGCCTGGCCGAGCGGCCCGCCAACATTGCTTTTATCCTGCGGAACCTGCTGAAATAACTGGAAAGAAGGGCGCGATGAATCGCGCCCCTACGCTTATGACTTCAGACTATGTGGACAACTGGGACGAATTGCCGCCCGCCGTGCAGGATGCGCTCCTGCCGATCCTCGCCCGCTTCGACGAGGCGGCGGACCTGCTGTTCGACCGCCGTCTGAACCTGTCTTTCGAGGCCGCCGTCAAAGAATTGTCCATTCCGGGTATCGTCGCCTTGACAGAGGGCCTGCGCGCCCTGCGCGATCTGCTCCAGGCACGGGTGACGGCAAAGGATTCTGGGGAGGGGAGTCTGCTGTTCGACGGCGTCTTGCCGCTGACGGTCTATGACTTGCCCCTGTACACGCCCTGCGTTTACCTGTCGCAGCTCGCACAGTTCATGGACGGCCAGAATGTCCGGGTCTGGAAGGAATCAACCGCCGCTGAGATCGTGGACACGCTCCTCGTGATGGCGCGCTTCGTGCCGATCAACACGGAGACGGCGCGGGTGGTGACGGCCGCCCTGCATGACATGATGTATCTGTACCCCGGCACACAGTCAATGGCGGAAGAAGCGCCGGAGATAGAACAGCCCTATCCGAACGCGGTAGCGATCTCGGGGACGGCGTTGCAGTTGGTGCGAAAAAGATAAGCCCCTCCCCCGCAAGCGGGAGAGGGGTAAGAACGAAGGCAGGAGGTCTCGTTTCTAATCTTCACCCCTCTCCCATTCTGATGGGGGAGGGGGCTTCTTACCGTCCGCGCCGCGCCGGGCCGCGCCGCCCGCCCGACATCGCGCCGCCGTCCCAGCCGCCGCCGTAGGTGCGGCCGCTGCCCTGCGACCGGCGCACCTGCTGGCGCGCGCCCTGGCGGTTCTCGTTCGGATCTATGGGGTTCGGGTCGAGCCGCTGGCCGACCAGCTTCTCGATAGCCCGGAGCTGGGGCGTGTCGCCGTGCGTCACGAACGTCAGCGCCTTGCCCGACCGGCCCGCGCGGCCCGTCCGGCCGATGCGGTGGATATAGTCCTCGGCGTTGACGGGAACGTCGTAGTTGATGACGTGCGTGATGTGCGGGACGTCAATGCCGCGCGCGGCGACATCGGTGGCGACCAGCACGTCCAGCCGCTTGCCCCGGAACTGGGCCAGGACTCGCTCACGCTGGTTCTGCGAAATGTCGCCGTGGATACAGCCCGACCGCAGGCCGGCCTGCGCCAGAGTCTTGTCCAAACGGTCCGCGCCATGCCGGGTGCGGGCGAAGACCAGGGCGCCGCCGCCGCCCTCGCGGGCCTCATGCAGCAGTGTCAGCAGCAGATCGCCCTTCTCGGAAGCTGTTACCCGATGTACAATCTGCTCGATCTCGGCGACCACGGTGGAGCGTGGCCCGGCGTTGATGATGGCTGGGTCGCTGAGGTAGGCACGCGCCAAGACCTCGACCTCACCGTCCATCGTGGCCGAGAACAGCATGGTCTGGCGGGTCTGACTCGTCAGGTGCCTCGCGATCCGCTGCACTTGGGGCAGGAAGCCCATGTCCAGCATCCGGTCGGCTTCGTCCAGGACGAACATCTCGACGGCGGACAGATCCACATAGCCCTGTTCCAGATGATCGAACAGGCGGCCCGGCGTGGCGACGATAATATCTACGCCGCGCCGCAGTTTTGCGACCTGCTGGGACATGCCCGCGCCGCCGTAGATGGCGGCCCCGCGCAGGCCCGTCCCTTTGCCGTAAAGCGCGAACTGCGTTTCAACCTGCACGGCCAGTTCGCGAGTCGGGACGAGGATCAGGGCGCGCGGGCTGCGTCCCTCGCTGTGGGTGAGCTTGTTAAGGATGGGCAGCGCGAAGACGGCGGTTTTGCCGCCGCCGGTCTGCGCGCAGGCAATCAGGTCGCGCCCGCTCAGGGCATCGGGCAGCGCCAGCGCCTGGATCTCGGTGGGGGTGGTGTGGCCGGCGGCGTCCAGGTTCTTCTGAATAACGTCGCGCAGGCCGAGTTCGGTGAATGTCTGCAAGTGTTTCTTCCTTTTCTTCCTCCCGCATCGTGGAGGGATGCCGCCCGTCTGTTTTGACCAAAAGTTTGATCTGTCACAGGCGGCGCATTCCAAGTTTCCACTCACGCGCGGAGGTCATCCAGGAAGTGGCCGCAAAGATGCGGAGAACCCGGCAGACATCGGCACTTTCTCGGTATCAATACGCAGGAACGGGGGTGGTCTTGGGTCGTGTATGACAAGACCGGGGGCGCAAAAGAACGAGAACAAGCGGAACCATTGAAACTGTTACTTCTATGATACCACATTTTTATATAAAGTGATGCATGGGGTGACGGCCCTCCCGTTCAAGTCACACTGCCGCTGGGCGGAGCTGTCGTTCAAGCCTCCGCACCCTCCCAGGAGCATTCAGTTTTCACCCCTAACCCCAATACAGCCTTCAGTTTTGGGAGAGTTGGGATTAGGGCAGGTAAGTCCGTCGCCCTCTCTGGTTCCCCCAGAATTTCGGGCGGGCTGTGCGGGTCGGACTGGAAGCCCGGAGATAGGCCGCTGGCGTGAGTGCTCCTAGCTCTTCAGGGCCGGGCTACGCGGATAGGTCGCCCCTCCGGGGCTGAGGAAGGCTGTCACGAGCCATTCTTCAAGCGCCGGAGGGGCTTTTTCATGCGGTCAGAAAAGTGATGTTTTTACCCTATTGCCTTTTTTGCGGCTTTGTGATATTATGAGTGTGCTTCCGATTTCAACCTTCTCTTAATGTTAGTCTGCCCGCGCGCCCGACGGCGCTGCGCTGGGCCGCCGACCGAGGATTGACCCGCATGAAGGATCACCGCCGCGCCCCCGGCGCCCATTTTCAGATTCGTTTCTTCTTCTGCTTGTGCCTGTTGTCCGCCCTCCTGGCATCGGGCCTGGGGACGGCGGCGCGCGCCAACCAGGCCAAGATCAAAGTGGACCCCGAGGCGGCCAAAAACTATGTGGCGCTGGCCGCAGGCGTCAGCCCCGCCCGTTTGTCCAAGACGATCTCCGACCTGTCCCGCATCCAATACGCCGTCCCCAACCAGCCCGTCGGGGCTGCCGTCATCGCCCACTCGCGCGTGGCGGGGACGCCGGGCGGCGACCAGGCGCGGGCCTATGTGCTGGGGCAGTTTCAGCAGATCCTCGGCGTGGGCAACGTGCGGGAAGAGACGTTCCCTGTCACGGTGCCCATTGATAACGGCGCGTATGTGCAGGGCGGCGGCCTGCCCAAGCCGCTTGCCTTGCAGCCGCTATGGCCCAACCTTGTCCGCACGTCCACCCTGCCTGCGACCGGCATTGACGGCCCGCTGATTTATGCCGGGCGGGGCGACCTGCGCGCCTTCCGGGGCAAGCCGGTCGAGGGCAGCATCGTGCTGCTGGACTTCAACTGCGGCATTGACTGGCAGAACGCCGCCCGCCTGGGGGCGAAGGCGATCATCTTTGTCGAGCCGGACCAAATCCAGCGCGGCGAGGGGGAGCTGAAGTTCCTGCGCCTGCCGATCAACATGCCCCGGTTCTGGATCACGCGGGGCGACGCCGCCATCCTCCAATCCGCCGCGCTTACGACGCCCAATTTCACGGTCCATCTCGCCTGCGATAACCCCTGGCAGACCCACTCGGCCTCCAATATCATCGGCACCATCAAGGGTACGGGTCCGCTGGCGGACCAGAACATCGTCATCGAGTCCTACTATGACTCCATGTCTATCGTGCCGACCCAGGCGCCGGGGGCCGAGTCGGCAGACGGCATCGCGGCCATGCTGGAGTTGGCGCGCGAGTTCAAAGCGCACCCGCCCAAGCGAACCGTCCAATTCGTCGCCTGCGGCGCGCATTTCCTGGGGCTTCAGGGCGCGCGCACGTTCGTGGACAGGCACATGGACGACTGGCGGCCCATCTCGACCCTCGATTCGCTGAAGCACAGCGTTCTCAGCAAGCCGCTCCCGAACCGCACCAACCTCCTGCTGTTCTCTGGGCTGGACCTGTCCTCGCAGACGGGCAGTGTGGGCGTCTTCTACAAAGGCTATTTTTACGACTACCGCGAGGACATCCAGAGCGACTTCTCCGACATCGGACGGACGATGCGGGAAAACGCCGAAAAGATCGGGCAGACGCTGGGCTTTGATCCGGCCACCTCCTTTGCGGACGGGGTCAATGGCGCGAACGGCAAGGGCTGGCGCAACTACCTCCCCGGCGTCTTCGCGTTCGATGCCGAAACGGCGACCATGGCAGGCGGCAAGGGGATTACCTTCGCCACCACCGACGACGCCCGGCAGCGGGTGGATACGCCCGTGGACACCCTGCCTACCGTCAATGTCGTCAACCTCGCCGCCCAGACCAAGACCCTGGCCTGCGAGTACTGGCACGTCCTGAACGACACCAACGACCCCAATGCGGTCTCGCCGGAGAGCGCTGCTTCGACGCTGCCTATCCCCACCTGGCCCTCCTGGACCCGGCAAGGGCTGAGGCTCGGCTACAGCCACCTGCACGGGCGCGTCCTTCTGTTCGACCCCAAGACCAACTTCGTGCCGGACAAGCCGATTGTGGACACGCTGGCCGTGGTCAACAACATGGCTTCGACGATGACCGGCGTCCGGGGCAGCTTGATCCAGGCGACCCAGCCCGGCTCGGCGGCCTTCGATTTCGTCGGGCTGCCCTTAGTCATTTCCAACGGCAGCGGCCTGCGCCTGCCGCCTGACGGGGCGATCCATATGGATGCTTTCCGCCTGCACCCGACCGATGACGCGCTGGGCAACCGGGGGGACGTGGATTACGCCCCCGACCGGGGCGTCAACGGCGCGGCCAATTATCCCGTCGAGTTCAACCTGACCAGCGACTTCAAAGAAACGCAGATCATTGTCTTCCCGTGCGTGGCGACGACGATCTATGAGCTGGTCAACCAGGGCGCGCTGAAGCGCGTCAACGACATCAGCGTCTACGACGGCGCCTCGGACAGCGAGCCGCGCCAGTACGGGATCGAGCGCGGCCAGGGACTTCTGGTGCTGTTCTCGCCGCCGGACACGACCACGCGGCTCAAGGTGGTCGCGGGCGACGGGCCGGCGATCCGCTTCCTGCTGATCAACTCCACGGCGGCCAAGCCCACCGGGGTCGGCTATGCCGTCGGCGTTCCCTCGGCCCGGCTGGCAAACTACAGCAAGCCGCCCGACCCGAATAACCCGGACGACATCGTCCGCTACGGCGCGATCAACAACACGTCCCTGCGCGTCGCCAAAGACATGTGGAGCCTGGACGACTTCCGCATCAGGAACCTGGCGCGGTTCCGCATCGTGCAGCTTGGCGACAAGACCAACCCGGTGACGTTCCTGCACGACCAGGCGGCGCAGGAGATCGGTCAGGCGCTGGCGGCCTACGCGAAGAAAGACTATGAGCTGTTCGACGCCTACAGCCGACAGGCGTGGGCCAATGAGGCGCGGGTCTACCCGCAGGCGCAGCAGACGGCCAACGACGTTGTTCAGGGCGTGATCTTCTACCTGTTCCTGCTGATCCCGTTCGCTTACTTCCTGGAGCGCCTGCTGTTCGGCTACTCTGACTTGAAGCGCCAGCTTGGGGCGGCTTTCGGCATCTTCCTGGTCGTCTTCATCATCTTCTCGCAGATCCACCCCGCCTTCTCCATCGGCTCGGTCAACCCGCTGATCATCCTGATCGCGTTTGTCATGCTGGCCCTGTCCGTCATCGTTTCGCTCCTGGTCTGGGGCAAGTTCGAAGAGCAGCTCAAGCAATTCAACAAGTCCGTGTCGGGCGTCCACAAGGCCGACGTCGGCAAGGCGTCCATCGCCTTCGCCGCCTTCGCGCTGGGCATCTCCAACATGCGCCGGCGCAAGGAGCGGACGCTGCTGACCTGTTTGACGCTGGTTTTGCTGACCTTCACCGTGCTGTCGTTCACCTCCATCGTCAACACCATCCGCTACAACGACGTGTCCGCGCCGGGCGCGGCCGTCTACAAGGGTCTGCTCCTGCGCCTGCCGACCTGGGATACCCTGGACTTCACGGCCTACCGTCTGCTTAACGATGAGTACGGCAGCCGCTACCCGGTTGCCCCGCGCGCCTGGTTTTTCGGAACCACGCCGGGCCAGACCACTTTCCTGCACCTGACGCGCGCCCACCTCGGCACCGACGTCAAAGGCGTCACCGGATTCACCCCGCAAGAGGCCCAGGTGACGGGCATGGACAAGGCGCTGATGACCGGCGCGGACGGCAAGCCCGAAGGCCGCTGGTTCAACAGCAGCGATACCTATGCAGCGGTCGTTCCCAAGGCGGTCGCGGCCAGCCTCCAGATCGCGCCCAATGATGTCGGTAAAGTCACCGTCAACTTCAGCGGCGTTCCGTATTTGGTCATCGGCATCATGGACCCGGACAAGTTCAAGGCGATCAAGGACCTGGACAATGAGACCCTGACTCCCGTGGACTACCAGGCCCAGCAGAGCCAGAGCAGCAGTTCGGCGACGTCGGCCTCGCAGTCCGCTGCCTCCCAGGGCTTCCAGGAGTACCTGCATCTGGACCCGGACGCCGTGCTGTATATACCGTACACTACCCTGATTAACCTCGGCGGCAGCCTGGAGTCCGTCGGCATCAACATGGGGTCCGGGCCGACCGTCTACACCGAGCTGCAAGACCTGATGCCGCGCCTGGACCTGAACCTGTACGCGGGCGGCTTCAAGAAGCAGACGAGCGGCGCTGTGGTTGACTCCACCGACAACCACCGCTTCTCGGCTATCGGCGCGACCTCCTCGCAGGGTTTGATCAACATCATCATCCCGATTCTGATCGCCGCCCTGATCGTTCTGAATACGATGCTCGGCTCGGTCTTCGAGCGGGTCAAGGAGATCGCGATCTTTTCGAGTATCGGCCTGTCTCCATCCAACATCGCCATGCTGTTCATCGCCGAGGCGCTGGTCTACGGCATCATCGGCGCGGTCTCGGGCTATCTGATCGGCCAGGGGCTGGCGAAGGCGATCAGCGTCTTCCACATCCTGCCTGGCCTGTACCTGAACTTCTCGTCCACCTCGGCGGAGCTTGCCATTGGGCTGGTCGTCGCCGTCGTCCTGCTGTCCACCATCTTCCCCGCTCGCAAGGCGTCCGAGGTGGCGACGCCCGCCGTGGACCGGACCTGGAAGGTGCCCGAACCCGAGGGTGATGTTTGGAAGCTTTCGCTGCCGTTCGCCGTGGCCGGCGCACAGGCGCCGGGCATCAACCAGTTCCTGGCCGAGTGGTTCCGAGCCTATGAAGAACAGTCCGTGGGCGACTTCTTGACGCAGGACATCCGCACGGGCCGGGAGATGATGGAAGGGGGAACGGGCTACCGTCTGACCGGCCGCATCTGGCTTGCCCCCTTTGACCTGGGCGTCTCGCAGACCATCGCCCTGGACACGGCTCCAACGGACCTGGAAGACGTTTACGCGGTCCACCTGACGCTGACGCGGGTGTCGGGCGACGTTTCCAACTGGAAGCGCGTCAACCGTCGCTTCCTGAACGTCGTCCGCAAACAATTCTTGATCTGGCGGACATTGACGGCGGACCAGCGAGAGCGATACATGGAGATCGGCGGCGCCGGAGGCAATGGCACGGGAACGCCGCCGGTCGTGCCCACTGCCGGGACTGCGGCGGTGGCACCGGCGCTGTAGGAAAGCCCCCACCCCCGGCGCTACGCGCCGACCCCTGCCCTCGCAAGCGGGGGAGGGGTGAAAGTCAAAAGAAGAGCAGGCCCTTCCTATTCTGGCTCCCCTCTCTCGTTCCGACGGGGGAGGGGCCGGGGGTGGGGGCGGCCTCAGACGACAAGGAGACATGCCCCCGTGGCATCACTGGAACAACAACCGAAGCGCGGACGAGACAACGCGCCCCTCGACGACATCGAATCGGCGCGCGAGCGGTCCGAGGACACGGCCGGCGATGAAGGCGGCCAGCAGATACAGTTCGAAAACGGCTTCACCGGCAAGGTCGTGGTGGGGATGCTTTTCGTCTGCCTCATCATGCTCCCCGGCTCGATCTATCTCGGCCTGGTCGCCGGACAGGGGTTGGGGGCGGCTGCCCAGTGGGTGACGATCGTCCTGTTCTCCGAGATCGCCCGCCGCTCGTTCCTGCCGCTCAAGCGTCAGGAGATATACTGCCTGTTCTACATGGCCGGCGCGCTGGCCGGATCAGGCTTCGGATCGCTGCCGGGCATTTCAGGCGGGCCGTTCGGCGCATTCATCGCGACGCAGTACATCATGCAGTCGCCGGCGATGGCCGGAGTCGTCCACCTACTGCCTGCCTGGATCGGGCCGCAGCCCGGCTCGCCGACCTACGCGCACCGCAGCCTGTGGGATGCTGCCTGGCTGGCTCCCATCGCGATCATGTTGTTCGGCCAGATCTTCGACCGGATGAAGTGGATGGGCTTGGGCTACATGCTGTTCCGCATCACGTCGGACGTGGAGCGGCTGCCTTTCCCCTTCGCCCCCATCGCCGCGTCCGGCGCGACTGCCCTGGCCGAAGCGTCTACCAAGGAGGACTCATGGCGCTGGCAGGTGTTCTCGACTGGGACCATCATCGGCCTGATCTTCGGCTTCTTCTACCTGGCGATCCCGATCTTTACCGGCGTCGCGTTGGGCAAGCCGATCACCATCCTGCCGATCCCGTTCATGGACCTGACGCCGAACACCGAGCGCATCCTGCCGACGGCCCTGACCGGCTACAACCCTGACCTGGGCCTGGTCCTGTTCGGGTTCATCCTGCCGTACTCCATCGTGCTCGGCAGCTTTTTCTCGTCCATCGCCGCCCAGATCGTCGCGAACCCGGTCCTGCATTCATTCGGCCTGTTCCCTCACTGGGTTCCCGGCTCGCCGACGATCCAGACCAAAGCTTCCATTGACTTCGACTTCTGGATGTCGTTCGGCATCGGGACGCAGCTTGCCATCGCCGCCATCGGCATCGGTGCGGTCTTGCTCACGGTCATCAAGTCGCGCGGCACGGAGCAAAGAGCACAGCGCGGGAGCCTGGGCAAAGTGCCGGAAGGACGCGGCGATTTCCCCTGGCAGCTTGCCGTCGGGGCGTGGTTCCTGGCGACTTGCGGGTATGTTCTTCTGAACCATGTGCTGGTTCCCGCGTTCCCCATCGCTATCGTCATTTTCTACGGCTTGGTCTGGACGCCGCTCAACTCCTATGTCTCGGCGCGCTTGATCGGACTGACGGGCCAGGGAATCTCGTTCCCGTTCTTGAACCAGGCGGTCGTCCTGCGGAGCGGCTACACCAAGCCGGACATCTGGTTCGCGCCTCTGCCGCTCAACGACTACGGCGGGCAGGCGCAGAAATTCCGCGAGATCGAACTGACGGGGACCAAGTTCACCAGCATCTTCTGGCTGGAACTGACGATGCTGCCGCTAATCTTGATCACCAGCTTCGTCTACTGGGGCTTCCTGTGGAAGACGAACGACATCCCCAGCGCGCAGTTCCCCTACGCGCAGAAGTTCTGGCCGCTCTCGGTCATCAACCTGTCCATCTGGACACAGATCAACTCCGGCAACGGGGCTTCGTGGGCATTGCACGCCATCAAAGGGCCGGTCATCGGCATCGGCGCGGCAGCGGCATTCGGATTGTACGGCGCGACGATGCTGTTCAAGTGGCCGCTGCTGTTCTTCTACGGCTTCATCGGCGGCATCGGCAACATCCCGCACAACACCATCCCGACCTTTATCGGGGCACTGCTGGGCCGTTACTACTTCGCCAAGCGGTTCGGCCTGGAGCGCTGGCAATTGTACACCCCGGTCCTGCTGGCGGGCTTCGCCTGCGGCACGGGCTTGATCGGCATGTGCGCCATCGCGCTGGCGTTGATCCAGAAGACCGTGAACTTCCTGCCCTTCTAGGCGCGTATAAGAAGAACCCACCCCGTTGCTTCGCACCGCCCCTCCCGAGACGGGAAGGGAAAGAGTTTAAGCCGACAGCAGGGCTTGACCTCCTCGTCCTCCCGCTTCTGCACTGGCAGGCCCGGAGGGTGGGAGGACCCCTGAGAGCGAAGCGAACAAGGAGGTGGGTTACTAAGAGACAACCGTGACTACGTTAGTAAGACAAGAAATAAGCCGTGCATCGGGGCGCAAGAGCTGGAAAACGATGGGCTGGCAGGGCCTGACGATGCAGGTCCCGCCCGCCTGGAACCTGGTCTCGTATGGCGGGGATGCCAAGGCCGGTAGCCTGAGACTGGACAACAGCGAGTTTCAGACGCATGGTGTCCTGGGCGTAGATGTCCGCTGGCTTCCGGTCAAGGGCAAGGTAACGGACACCGATCTGGAGAAGCGGCTGACCCAGTACCTCGCCTCCATCGAGAAAAGCGCGAAGCGGCAGAAGATCGCTCCCGTCACGCAGATCAAGGAACTCCGCGACGCGCGCCACCCGGAGCGGACGGGGCTGAGGTCGTTCACCTGGAAGGCGGACCGGAAGGCAGTCGGGCGCATCTGGCACTGCTCCGAGTGCCTGCGCGTCGTCATCGCCCAGGTTGTCGGCGGCGTGCGGGATGACTTCGGCAACCTGGCGGCGGACGCGCTGCAAACGCTGGAATGCCATGCCCAAGACGCGGACTGGCGCGTCTGGTCGCTGTACGACCTGCACACGCAGGCGCCGAGCGACTACGCGCTGAAAACGAAGCCGCAACTGATGAATATCTATGTGCAGCTTCCATTCGTGCGGGGCAACTCGATGGACTCGCTTACCGTGGAGCAGTGGGGCGTCGCCAACGTGCAGCTCCGCGACGCCTACCTGGACCAATGGTTCCGGCAGAAGAACCAAGCGTTGGAAGGGCAGCTTCGTTACGAGGCGCGCGAGGCGACAGCGCAGGGGCATCCCGCGCTGGCGCTGACGGGGCGGCGGACAGGCCCCTCCTACTGGATGTCCCATGCCGTGCCGCAGATCACGCGGCTGCAAATGCCCGCAACCCACTTCGAAGCGCGCATTTGGGAGTGCCCGGAAAGCAACAAGGTTCACTTGGTTCAGAGTTTCAGTCGCCGCCCGCAGCCGGACGTCGTGGATGAGATCGTCGAGCGTACCCTGTGTCACGGCTGAGTCTGCTCAACACGCTGCGCCTGTCCATCCCGTTCCTGGCGCGCGAAAAGGCAGCCCTGCCGCGCGGCGAGATGCTGGGCCTGAAGCCCCTCCGCCGCCGCGAGATCGCGTGGGAGATGAAGCCGGAGGATGAAGCGCCGGGTGCGAAGCTGACCGTCCCGCGCCGGGACGACCGCATGGGCCAGCTTTTGTCGTGGATCTTCCGCATCACGGCGACGAAGACCATAGAACTGGATGAGATCAACGCCCAGCTCTGGGCGCGCTGTGACGGGCAGCACAGCGTTGACCAGCTTATCCGGTACGCCTGCGAGACCTACAAGATGAACCGCCGTCAAGGCGAAGTGGGTGTTATCACAGCCATGCGGATGTTCGCCCAGCGCGGGCTGATCGGGCTTGGGACGGGTGGGGCTAAAAGCACTGGAATAGGCATCAGTGGAATAAGCAGTGGAAAGGGGACAACCAATGTCCGTAGCGATAACCGACAACGGCCGCAGACCAAGAAGCGACGCCGGCATTAAGACGCAGATCAATCTGCCCTGGAGCAAGGCGATTCAGATCGCCATGAACTCATTGAAGATTCGGTTCTGGCGCTCCATGATCACGGGGGCGGGCATCTTCCTCGGCATCGCCTTTTTGTGCTTTTCCGGCGTGACCGCGCTGCTGGAAGCGCACAACTCCGACGCCTTCAACCGGCAAGTCTGGCTGGTCATCATGGCCCTGCTCGTCTGCACGGTCGGCATCACCAACTCCATGCTGATGTCGGTCTCGGAGCGGTTCCGGGAGATCGGCACGATGAAGTGCCTGGGCGCCCTGAACTCGCTGATCGTGCGCTTGTTCCTCATCGAAGCGATCTTCATGGGCTTCGTGGCGTCGTTCGGCGGCTGGGTTCTGGGCTTCCTCGGCATCTTCCTGGTTCGCTGGGGGTCGCTTGGCTGGAACCCCGGCGTCACGCACCTGACGTTCGGCGTGATCCTGGGGTCGCTGCTCGGCTGCGTCATCATCGGCGGCCTTTTGACGCTCATCGCCGCACTTTTGCCCGCGCAGCGTGCTGCCCAAATGCCGCCCGCCGCCGCTCTTCGCACAGAAGTCTAATTTTCACTGGGAGAATCATTCAGTGTCAGCAACGGAATACATCGTCCGCACTAAGGACGTCGTCAAAGTCTTTATTCTCGGCGAAGAGAAGCTGCGCGCGCTCGACGGAGTCAACGTGGACATCCGGCGCGGCGAATACATCTCCATCATGGGGCCGTCGGGTTCGGGTAAATCCACCCTGTTCAACGCCATCGGCGGCCTGGACAAACCGGACAGCGGCAGTGTGTTCATCAACGACGTGGACATGGCGCAGCTCGACGCCGGGGAACTCGCCTACCTGCGCTGCCATACCATCGGCTACATCTTTCAGACGTTCAACCTGATTACGGTGATGACGGCCCTGGAGAACGTCACCCTGCCGACGATCTTCGCCGGCCAGCCGACCGATGACGGCATCGCGCGCGGCATGGAGCTTCTGGATATCGTCGGCCTGGGACACCGTTACCACCACAAGCCCTCGCAGCTTTCGGGCGGCCAGCAGCAGCGCGTCGCCATCGCCCGGTCCCTGGCGAATAACCCCAGCATCATCCTCGCCGACGAGCCGACGGGCAACCTGGACTCGAAGACGGGCGAGGAGATCATCGCGCTCCTGCGCCGCTTGAACAAGGAGCAGGGCGTGACGATCATTACGGCGACGCACGACTATAAAATGGTGGATGTGTCTGACCGCGTGATCTGGATTCGCGACGGCAAAGTGGAGAAGATCGAGAACCGGGCCGACATCAAGATCAATATCGGCGGGATGGCGGGCGAGGCCGAGCACCTGGTCGGCACGGCGGATGCGATGCACGTTTGAGGGCTTTCCCCCAAGCGGATGACTGGCTAGGAAAAGAGGCGGATCGGAGGGCGGGGTTCCCCGCCCTCTTTTTGTGTGCGCGGCGCTACCCCAGCCGGAACAAACTCAGCGTCCCGTCTCCCGTGTAGACCAGCAAGATGTGACCGTCCGCCGAGAGCGTCGTTTGGCGCAGCAGGCCCGGCTGCGGGTAACGCGCGAGGATGTGGCTGTCTTCGCTGAGGGCGTACACTGTCCGCTGGCCGTCTGAGACAAGGATGCTGCTACCCTCCGGGGCCAGCGCAATCAGCGTCGGGGAGAAAAGCAGACCCCCGCGCTCCCAGATCGTGCCGCCATCGCGGCCCAGGAGGCGGAGACGGTGCTCGGACAGGCTTTGATCGCCTCGGACGATCTGGCGCAGGTAAGTGACAGCCACATACCGGCCGTCTTCCGTGATCTGAGCGCGGGGATAGAAAGCGTCGTCGCCGAGTTCCGTCTTCCATTGCGGGTTGCCGCCGCCATCGCTGCGCCATAAGTACAGGACGGGGTCACTCTCGCGGACGTTGCCGAAAGACGTCCCCAGAACGTACTTGCCGTTCCCGGAAAGCTGGGCTGTGAACAGCCGGTCCGCCTGCCGGTGACGTGCCTCCGGTTTCTCCGGGTACTGCCATAAGCATTTCCCGCGCAGGGTGTAGCAGGCGACACTGCTGTCGTCCCAAGCGCCGGTCACGAGGTACGAGCCGGCGGGAGGAGAAGTGATGGCGATTGAGGCGCCGATCCCGCCGAGTGACCATTGCTGGATGCGTTTCTCGCGTTTCCCCGGCCGGTACGGCTGGTCACTGAGCGTGTATCGGTACAGCGACTTGCCGCCTGTGACGACTCCGGCGTAGCAACCGTCGGCGGAAATCTGTGCGTCCCAGATTGCCCCGTCCAATGTCCGGTGCGAGAGCGTCGCGCCGTCCTCGCCGCGCAGCACGGTGAATTCCGGCTGGGCGGGGTCCAGTGCGGACCAAGCGACGACAAAGGAGCCGGCGGCGCTCACGTCCACGGACGAGGCGTTCGTGGCCGGGTGTACCCAGAGCGGGCGGTCGGGCTGGGTGCGCCAGTGCCAGAGCGAGACGGCCCCTTTTGGCCCGCTGGCGAGCGCGATCAACTCGCCTTGCGGCGAGAGGGCCGCCCCCCGGAAGCCAGCGATGGACCGTGTCCAGAGCAACGTCAGCGGCGCGGAGGGCGGTTTTTTGTCTGCCGCCCGCGTGCCACCGGGCCGCAGCCAAAGTGCGGTCAACCCCAGCAGGCACAGAGCGGCGACCGCGATCCCAAGCCATCGGCGGTTTTTCATGGCTTGACCAGTGACAAAAAGAGCCGGTGTGGCCGGTCGTCTTCCGTCAATTCCGGGTGGAAAGCGCTGCCCAGGATCATCCCCTGGCGGACGAAAACGGTCTTACCGTCATAGGTCGCCAGCGTCTCGACAGCCGGCCCGGACTCGACGACATAGGGGGCACGGATGAAGACCGCCCGCAACGGGTCCGGCCCTAGTGTGGGAACGTCCAAAGCCGTCTCGAACGAGTCCACCTGCCGCCCGAAGGCGTTGCGGGCGACGACGGCGTCCAGCAGGCCCAGGGTTGGCTGTCCGCCGCGCTCGCCGGTCCCCTGGGCGATCCCGCGCGCGAGCAGGATCAGGCCCGCGCAGGTCCCATAGATCGGCTTGCCCTGCCCGGCGGCCTGCGTGATGGCCGCGTCCACGCCGTAACGGGCCAGCAGCTTGCCGATGGTCGTGCTTTCGCCGCCGGGCAGGATAATTCCGTCCGCGCGCGCGATGTCCGAGGGCATCCGCGCCGGGTAGGCATCGGCCCCGAGCCGGGTCAGCATCTCGATGTGCTTCTGGAAGTCACCCTGCATGGCAACCACGGCGATTTTCGGTCTTTGCTCCATACGTCCCCGATTATAGCATATATTTTGACCCGGCACTGGAAGTGCCGGTCTACTATTGAGTGAAAACCGCTACGCGGTTGAAGAATAAGACAAGCCGATTGACCCTTCCTCAGTCGCGGAGCGACTTTCACTTTGAGTAGGCCGGCACTTCCAGTGCCGGGTCATTTTAGGGCCGACTACTGCCGGTAGTCCGGCGGAGGCGGCCAGACGCCTTCCTGGGGAATGGACGCGGCCTCGCGCTGTGCCACAAGAGAGGCGAGGGTGGCCTCGCGCCTGCGCCGGGCGCGGACGCGACCGTAGCGGAAAAGGGACACAGGACCGGAGGAAATGATGAGGCAGACGGCGATGGCAAGCAGAGACATCCAGAAGTCCTTGGCAACGCTTTTCCAGCCGTTTTCGATCCAATCTTCCGTCTCGACCGCCACCAGAAACAGGGTCAGCGGGAGTAAGCCCCAGAGGAACGTCCTGCGGCGCGCGATCCCGCTGACGAGGCCCGGCAAAACGAGCACGGTCACGACTCCCATGACTCCGCTGATCCAGCCGGCAGCGCCGGAAGAATGCGCTGCGGCGTTGATTCGCTTCACAAGCGGCGGGTAAGTGGCCCAAGCCATTACACTTCCCCCAACCAATCCGCCGAGGATGCCGACCAGCCAGGCGCGCGTGTCCCATTCCTGATTCCCCTGCTTCCCACTCTGCATCGCTAGAAGTGCCTCGTGTCGTGATCCCAGGCGCTTGTCTGCCAGTTGTCCGGCGCGTCCGGGTCGGGCAGCCAGGGGGGCAGGCGGAATATCAGGAACCGGCCCAGGCCATTGACATACGGCTCGTACAGCGCGCGCAGATCGGCCAGCTTCTTGTCGTCTTCCGGGCCGTCGCACAGCGGCAGGCCCGCAGCGGCCAGTATCCGGCGCAGCGTCGCGAGGTCTTCGGGGGGCAGCCGGTCCGGGTTCGGCGGGATGGGGGACTGGTTCAGCACATAAGACAGGTCAATGATGGCGTGGCGCGACATCGCCAGCGTCATGCGCGCCTGCCATTGAAGGTTCTTCTGCCACTCCGGGTCGCCCGCACAGCCGACCAGAACCACGGCGCAGGTGTCCATGATGGCAGTGAGCGCGGCGAGCCAGGATTGGTGATCGTGCTGAGAGCGGTAGTAGCTCAGGACGGGGTAGGAGAGGTGGCTTTCCAGCAGCTCGGACGCCCACCGTTCCCAGTCGGCCAGCAGGTCAGTTAAAATCTCCATGCGGCAGCCCTCGCTGTGGCGCCGCAGCAGCTCCGTAGCGGACGGCGGCGAAGACGCGCGCATCCAAAAGGGAGATAATCTTCTCGCGAGCGGAGAACGCCTGATACAGTACGGGCAGGTAGCCGATGACCACGGCCAGAAACGCAAATCCGACGCCTGCTTCCAGAACGGCGAAGATCCGCGCCAGGTTCGTGTGCGGCGTCACGTCTCCGTAGCCGAGCGTAAAAAATGTCACGCCACTTTGGTACAGAGCCGTGCCAAAGCGGTTCATGCCCGCCATCCGGTTCAGCCCATCGGGAATCGAGAACTGGATAAGTGCGAATCCCAGCACCAGCACGACCGCCCAGAAGACCAGCAGCAGGGGCAAGGAAAGCGGTCCGAAGTAGCTGAGGTAGAGCTGCCGCCGGTCGTCGGGAAGCCGCTTGGCGATAGCCGAGGAGAAAGGCCAGATCACTTGGTAAAACCCGCGCGTCAGCCGGAACTGCCGGGTGACGCTGCGAGGCAGGATGATGGTCTCGAAGCCTTCCCAGATAACCAGGAGCACGAGGAACAAGCCGAACAAGCCCGCGAAGAGTGCCATGCCTTCTTAATTCGCCGGAGCATAGATGGGTTCCTGCTGATGGACGGCTTTCCGTCCGCCTTGACACCCACTCCTTCCCTCGGCTACAATGAAGGGCGTTTTTGAGGCAATTCAAGTATCCATTATGAGCATTCTGATATGAGCATTCTGACGGTCACCAATTTAGAAAAAAGCTACGGGACGGATCTGCTGTTCCAGGAGGTCAATTTCAGCATCGCGGCGGGGCAGAAGCTGGGGCTGGTCGGACGCAACGGCTGCGGCAAGACCACGCTGCTTCGGATTCTACTGGGGCAGGAGCTGCCGGACACGGGCAAGGCGGCACTCGCAGCGGGCCATAGCCTGGGCTATCTGCGGCAGGAAGCGCCCGTTCACCCGGAACACACGATTCTTGAAGAGGCGCAGTCCGTCTTTGAGGCCGTGCGCGCGCTGGAAGCGGACGTGCAGCGCTGGGAGGAGGCCATGTCGTCGGCCCCCACCGATGACGCCCTGGAAACAGCGATGGAGGCGTATTCCCATGCCCGCGAGGCGTTCGAGGCAGCGGGCGGTTACCGGATCGAAGCGGACATCCCCTTGGTGCTGGAGAAGCTGGGGTTTGCCCCGACCGACCACGGCAAGCGCGTCGGGTCGTGTTCGGGCGGCGAGCAGACACGGCTGGCTTTGGCGAAGATCGTCCTGGCCCGGCCCGACCTGCTGATCCTGGACGAACCGACCAACCACCTGGACATCGCGGCGACCGAGTGGCTGGAAGGGTTCTTGAAGAGCTACGAGGGGGCTATTCTGCTGGTCAGCCACGACCGGTATTTTTTGGACGCCGTGGCCGACTCGATCGGCGACCTGGAAAACCAGCGGTTGACGGTCTTCAAGGGCAACTACAGCCACTTCCGGCGGCAGAAGGACGAGCGGCTGGCCCGGCAGCAGGACATGTACGAGAACCAGCAGGCCGAGATCGCGCGCCTGGAAGCTGTCATCAAGAAGAACATGGGCGGCGACTCCGTTCAGAGCAAGCTGCGGGCGCGCATGGAGACGCGCATCGAGCGCATGGACAAGGTGGAGCGCGTGGTCACGGACAACCGCAACGTCCGCGCGCTGTTCGACGCCGACTCGGCGGGCCGCATCGGGCGGGACGTCCTGCGGGCCGAGGGACTGACCAAGACTTACGGCGAGCGGACGCTTTTCGACGACCTGAACTTCCTGATCGAGCGCGGTGAGCGCGTCGGCCTGGTCGGCCCGAACGGGGCGGGCAAGACAACATTGGTCAAGCTGATTCTCGGCATGGAGCAGCCGACGCGCGGCTCGGTCGGGCTGGGGCACAACGCCCGCGTCGCCTACTTCTCCCAGCACGCCGCCGACAGCCTGCGCCCCGACCTCAGCGTCATTGATTCAATCCATGACGTGGCCGATATGACCGAGACCGAGGCGCGCAATTATTTGGCTCGGTTCCTGTTTACCGGCGACGACGTGTTCAAGAGCGTCGGGATGCTGTCGGGCGGTGAGAAGAACAAGCTGGCCCTGGCCCGCATGATTTTAGAGCCATGCAACCTGCTCGTTTTGGACGAGCCGACCAACCACCTGGACATCGCAAGCTGCGAGGTCCTGACCGAGATGCTGTCGCGGTACGAGGGGACGCTGCTGCTGATCTCCCATGACCGCTACCTCTTGAACGCGACGACGACCAAGACGCTGGCGCTGTCGGGGACGGGGCAGGGGACCTTGTTTGAAGGCAACTACAACGCCTGGCGCGAGGCGCAGAAAGCGCCGATGCCCGCCCCGGCCAGAGCCGCCGTCAAGAAAGCCGCGCCCGCCCCCCCGCCCGTGCCCGCCAGGGCCGCTACTGCGCCCGCCGAGACGAACGACGTGGCCCCGCCCACCCTGAACGCCCGCGACCTGAGCAAAGCCCGAGTCCGGGCGCGCGAGCGCGTGCTGACGACGGAAAGCGCCGTCAACGCAACCGAAGCCCGCATCGCGGAAGTCGAAGCGCGCCTCGCACGGCCCTCAGACACCGTGGCCGACATGGTGGGTCTGGCCGCCGAGCACACCCGTCTGCAAGATGACCTGCTGGCCGCCCTCGCCGCCTGGGAGCAGGCCGTCGCCGAGCAGGAGGCGCTGGGGACGTGACATGAACGTCCGAATTCGGGTCTTATTGCTTTTGGCTCTGCTGTACGCCCTGACGCTGGCGCCGGTTCGCGCGCAGACGCCGCAGTATGGGACCGATCAGGGGCGCGTGACGCAGGCTCTGAACGACTTCTGGACGCTGCAAGGGCTGGGGCGGGCCATGACGGAAGTCAAGCCGAACTGGTCCGCCCTGCTCGGCTCGTCCGACTGGTACGAGTGGAACAGCCTCAAGATCAACTGGACGAGCAACCTCGCGGACAAGGCCGCCCAGCGCCGCCTTCTGCTGGATGCCACCATCACGGGCCTCAACGCGAAGGGAGCGCAGGCCGCTGGGTACGTCTGGCCGTCCAACGGCTCCGAGTTCTGGCTCTGTCCCCACCCGCACTTCGACCAGATGCCGCGCTTCATTTGCGCTGTTTACAACGACTACCTGTGGTCACGGGACGTAGGTTTCCTCCGAAAGATACAGCCCAAAATCGAGGCCGTCATGGGGTACATGACGGATACCATGCAGGGTCGGAACGGGCTGCTGACTTGCCCCGGCGTCTACTCGGGCATCTCCAAGACAAGCCCCAACGTCACCTACATGGACTGCTACCGCGAGGGCGGGGAGGTGACGTGGATCGAGGAAGGATACTACACGGCCTTATGGGACATGGCCGCGATGGAGTTTATCCTCGGCAACCGGACTCAGGCCGCGACCTATGCAGGGCGGGCGCGGCGCTTTCCAACACAGTTCCACGCACAGCTATGGAACCAAAAGACGCGGCGCTATGTGGGCTGGAAGGACACCGGGGACACGCTCCACGACTACGGCTTCACCTATCTCAACCTGGAGGCGCTGGCGCGAGGGCTGGGCGGCGCGTCCGATGCCTACGATATCTTCGACTGGCTCGACCACGGGACCGCCCAGCCTACGGCAATGGGCGGACACGTTGGGAGCACGGACATCTACCAGTGCGTCGTCGCGCCGCGTTCCAACACCCTGCCGATCCCCGACGACGATTGGGATTTCTGGTCGGTCTCGAAAAGCCTGCGCGCGTCAACGATGGGCTACGGGGCGCTCGTGGAGGACGGTGGCGCGATGCTCTGGGTGAACTACTACGATGTTCTGGCCCGGCTGAAATGGCTCGACGCCGACAGCGCCTGGCGCAAGTTCGCCGACATGCTCTTCCGGGTGGAGGGCGACCCACTTCGATTCACCGAGAGCGTCCGCCACCCGACGAACGTCTACGGAGAAAATTATCTGGAAGTCGGCCCGGCGGACGGACCGGAGAACGGCCTGAGCGGCACCCTCCCGCTGTCCGGCTTTATGGGCATTCGGCCCGCGCCGGACGGTCTATACTGCGCGCCCAACCTACCGAACTCGCTGCTGTTCCTGACAAGCCGCGACGTTCATTATGGCCTTTCTGCCTATGGTATACGGGTGGCGCGCGGGCGAATCGTTACGACCGCTACGACGGCGCAGCCGTTCGTCGCCAAATCGCCGTTCAACACGGTCGGCGTCCGCCCGGCGGGCCTTGGTCGTCCCAACTCTGGTGTCGCCGTCCAACTTAAACAACGAAGCGGCGGCGTTTGGACGACCGTGGCATCGTCTTTGGTGACGGTGCCTTACCAAAACCTGTACGCTTATGTCCCGGTGCCGATTCAGTCGGCGGGGACCTATCGGATCATTCTGACGCCCGCCATGGACACTGCCGTCAGCCCTTACTCGTGCCGGGCCGCATATGAGCCTGTCACCCGGAGGGGAGGGAGCGCACTGGGCCGCACCGGCGCCCACTTCACGGCGAAGCGGTCTTTCTCTCGAATCGAGGTCCGAACAGCGGGCCGCGCCCCCAGCCGAGTCACCCTCTTGCGTCAGTTCCGCGCCCGGTGGCGCCCGGTAGAGGCGACCTGGACCGAGGGAAGCCGTGGCGGCGTGTTGAGCTTCGCCGACCAGCCAGTCGGCTCCTACCGATTGCGGTGTGTGGCGCTGACCGGAACTTACACTCTCCTGTCCAACCGCTACACGGTCACGGTGACGGCCGGGATAGACTCGACGACAAACGTGGTGGCCGCCGGCGAGACCATCAAACTACTCAATGATAGTAACGGAGGCGTCTCCCAAAGACAGGGCCTGCCATGAGCGACAGGCTGCGCCGTAGCGCCATCGTGCAGCGCCGCCAGCCCTGGGCCTGAACATAAAAAAGCGCCGGGCAGATGCCCGGCGCTTTCCTTGTTCCAATTACCACGCATAGTCTTCCGGGGCTGTCTTGTGGCCGGGGAAGATCTCGTTCAGCTTCGTGGTCGTTTCCTCAGAGAGCGTGATTTCCAGTGCGCGCAGCGACCCGTCGAGCTGTTCCATCGTGCGCGGGCCGATGATGGGGGCCGTGACGACGGGGTTGTGCAGCAACCACGCCAGGGCAACGTCGGCGGGCTTCTCGCCCAGGTCGCGGCACAGGCCCTCCCACTTTTCCAGTTGCGGGCGCTTGGCCTCGATGTCCATGCCCGACCGGCGACCCGTCGCTTCTTTTTGCAGGATGCCGCCCAGCAGGCCGCCGGCCAGCGGCGACCAGGGGATCAGGCCCAGGCCGTACTGCTTGCAGGCAGGGATCACTTCCAGTTCGGGCTTGCGGACGTTCAGGTTGTAGTGCGTCTGTTCCGAAACCAGGCCGAGGAAGTGGCGGTGCTTGGCGATCTCGGATGCCTGGGCGATGTGCCAGCCGGCGAAGTTGGACGACCCGAAGTAGACCACCTTGCCCTGCTGCACCAGCGTCTCGAACGCCTGGTAGACTTCGTCCCAGGGCGTCTCGCGGTCAATATGGTGCATCTGGTACAGGTCAATGTAGTCGGTCTTCATCCGCAGGAGGCTGTCGTCGCACGCCTTGCGGATATGCAGGGCGGACAGGCGGTTGGTGTTCGGCCAGTCCTTCATCTCCCCCAGGCCCATGCCGCCGAACACTTTGGTGGCGAGGACAACCTTCTCGCGCCGCCCTCCGCCCTGGGCGAAGTAGCGGCCCAAAATCTGCTCGGTGTAGCCCTCCCCCTGCTTCCAGCCGTAGACGTCGGCGGTGTCCCAGAAGTTGATGCCCAGTTCCAGGGCGTGGTCCATGATCTGGAAGCTGTCTTCCTCGGTCGTCTGCGGCCCGAAGTTCATGGTGCCGAGGCACAGGCGGCTGACTTGGAGGCCCGTCCGGCCTAAACTTGTATACTGCATCGTGAATCTCCTATCGCGCTGTTGCGTCCGCTACAGTTCGCGCGAGGCGACTGAAATTCCTGCCGGATGTTTCATACACTGCGGCCGTCCGACGGAATGGTCACGGGCAGGGTCGCCGCCCAGGTCTTGCCGCCCGTTGCCGTCCCCGCGATCCGCAGCGTCAGCAAGCGGGCCGTGGCCGGCAGACCTGTCACGACCACTTCCAGGTCGGTGCGGTCGCGCGTGGATGCCGACCAGTCGCGCTTGCCCAGGACGCCGAGCGCATAGGGAAGCGGGGCAGGCGAGAGGATCGCGCCGCCCTCGACTGAGAGCGCCGTCACCTGCACGTCGAGGGCTTCGGCGTCGGCGCTGTTGGCGACGAGCAGGGTGAGGACGACGTGGCCCTGCGCGCCGCGGGCGGCCAGGGCCGACTGCACGAACACGCCCGCCGTGGCGGGGGCGGGGGCGGTGGCGACGGTGAGGGGGACGAGGGGGGACGATCCGCCGCCCGTGGACGACTGGACGGTCACGAGATATGCCGTACCGGGGGCCAGCTTCTCCGCGCCGCCGGAGTGGGTCAATTCCAGAGCGTTGCCCCGGCTGGTTTTGGTCGCCCCGGCGGTGGGGCGGCAGGTCAAGGTCGAGCGCGCGGGAACGTGCGTGTCCCACACGACGAGGAGGCTGTCGCGGCGCGACCGGCCCACGCGCACGTTGCGGACGTCCGGCGGGCCGAGCAGGGACTCGGCGTGGGCAGGTGTCATCAGGCTGTACTCCCAGACGAAGATGGGAGCATGGTAGGCGCGCAGCGTCTCCATCATCGTGCGGGTATCCGGCAGCGGGAACAAGCCGTCCGGGGTGTAGAGGCAGGACAAGTCCACGGACGGGCAGGTCGGGAAGTCCGCGCCCAGCGCCTGGCGGCACTCCTCCTTGCCCCAGTCCAGAGCCGCCCCGACGCCGCCCTTATGGTAGCGCGAATACACGCCGATGTACCACTGCGGCGAGTAGGCGTCCATCCAGGCCGCCATTTCGGCGTTCGGGAAGGCCGTCCCCGCCGGGCCGAAGCGCGTAAGCGGGTCGCCGTAGCCGGTGACGATGATCGGCAGGGTGCCCGCCTCCTGGCGGTAGATGCGCCCGAAGGCCGCCATCTTTGCGCCCTGATAACCTGGAGGGGCGCCCTGCTCGTGGGAACCCCACTCATCCTCCATGTCCACGCAGGCGATGCCGACCGCCCGCGCCATCTGAGCGGCGATCCGAGCGTCTGCGTCGCCCGTTTCGGGGATGGTATAAAGAAATGGAACGAAGCCTAGCCCGACGCCACGCGCCGCGTCGGCCCAGGAACGCAGGTGCGCCTCGTCCCGATACCACGTCCGCCCGTACCCGCCGACCTTGGGGCAGACGAAATCGAAGCCCCAGGCCCGGATCTTCGCCATCGCGAATCGCCGGGCGGCGTCGTCCCAATTGGCCCAGTCGTTGCCGACATACACGCCCACGCCGCTACCCAGCGCGGCGACCACGGCGGCCATCCCGCGCGGCGGGGCGGCAGTCTGCGAGGGCGCGGGCGGCGTGAAGGTGGGCAAGAGCGTTTGGGCGGCGGCGGGCGGCAGTGCGCTGGCGGCGAGGGCGAGGGCGGCGCCTCGGATCGCCTGGCGGCGGGTAACTTGGAGAGGCATGGGCAGGGAACTCCTGTCGGCAAAAGACGTTGCGCCATTGTAACCTGGAAGCGGCCAGGCGTCAAGGGTCGAAACCCAATCCGGGCACCATGCCATGAATGGCACGGTTATTCGGCCTGCGGCCAGGAACTCCCGCTTCTGCACTGGCGGACCACCCCAATAACCGATTGGAACAAATCGGAACGATAGACGCGGAGGGCGCGAGACTCAAACTCTGCGACACGATCCTCTTAAACCCCGCGAAGCGGCGGCTTTATGGCGTCTTCGCTGAATAGCCGTGCCATTCATGGCATGGTTCTTGGTATAAACAGCGAAGGTCATCAAAAATCCGCAACTGTTTGCCTGCCGAGGGTTGCAATCCGCCTGCCGGTGTGTTATAATCCGACCAGTATCCTCTCTGTTCCTCAGCTATCCGGGCACTGCCGCCCTCTTTTCAGAAGCATCATTATCATCCTGCACTGTCGTAGGCTGGTCCGACCGCTTTTTTGAAGGAGGCAAAAGCCATGTCCACTCTTTCTCGCAGTCCGCGCCCGCGTACCGGCTTCACCCTGATCGAACTGCTCGTCGTCATCGCCATCATCGCGATTCTCGCCGCCATCCTCTTCCCCGTCTTCCAAAAGGTCCGCGAAAACGCCCGCCGCGCTTCCTGCGAGTCCAACATGAAACAGATTGATCTAGGCCTCATCATGTACACGCAGGACTCCGACGAGATGTATGTCCCCTACTTCAGTGGATACAATCCCAGTAACAGAAGCTTTAGCGGCAATCAGCAGTATTGGCCTCAGCTTGTGTCGTTCTATATTCAGAAGGCGGGCACCAGCTTGGGGGGCGGTCAGGCGGCAGCCAAGGACCTGTCAGGCGTCTTCATCTGCCCGGACGGGCCTTCGGCTCCAGCCGATCAAAAGGCCGCAGGAGTAGCCGTGGGTAACGTGACTTCCTACGGCATCAGCGATGACCTTGTCAACTGGTATGAACCAGATCCGGTGCCGACCACAAACATTCCTGTTTCACTGGCGCAGGTCCAAGCACCGGCGACGGCGGCTGCACTTGTCGAAACATGGGATACAGCCCAAAATGGCAAACTCCCTGGCAGGGCACTTGCCTTGTGCCCGATGGATGACGTTCGCAAGTGTCCGGCCGTGGCTTGTCCGGGTGGCACCAATGGTGCTCAGTACACGCTTGCAGGCCGGCATTCGCAGTCCTACTCGCGGACAGATAGGTTCATGCCCCCTGATCCCAATTCATTCACTATGGTCGCATTTTGTGACGGCCATGTGAAGGCCATCCGCACGAACGATATGCTGAAAGATGGTCACTACTGGAGTATCACCGGCAACGACCAGTGGCCGTAAAGGCTCCGTTCCACAGGAGACGGCCCTGAGAATTATCTTTTCAGGGCCGTTTCAACGGGTGGCATTGGGTTCTCGCGAAGAAAGAGACGAGCGCATGATTATCGTGCAAGAGCAAAAGGGTTCACATTGGCCTAACAAGGCGGTCGTCGCAGTTACGCTGGCAGTCGTGGTGACGATTTCGGGGTGCGGTAAGTCCGCGAATGCCCCCACAGCGCCGCAGACCCCAAATGCGGCTGCTCCGGCAGTAGCGCCAGTGGCGCAAGGCACGCCCGGCGCGTCGCCGATGTCTCCCGAGGATCAAGAGATGATGAAGCACAGCGAGAGCAAGGGGCAAGGGGCGCCCCCATAGGAAAATATTAGGAGAAGCCATGGCAGATCAGGTGCAAGACCTCTCGGCGCTGAAGGCGGCGATGGAGGGCGTGGCCGAGGGCTTCGGCGGGACGCTGGGCTACAGCCTGCACCACCGGGGGCAGGGGGACAAGATCGCCCACCGGGGGGATGAACCCTTCCCGACCGCCAGCACCATCAAGACCGCCATCATGGGTGCGGTGCTGCATCAGGTCGATTCGGGGCATCTCCGTTGGGAAGACGAATACCCCGCCCCCCCGGAGTCAGTCGCGCGCCAGGAAGGCGGTTACGGCTTTTTCGTCCCGCCCGGCGTCCCCCTCCCACTGCCGCACTGGCTGAACCTGATGATTACGGTCAGCGACAACACGGCCACCCTGGTGCTGCGCGAGGTCGTCGGGCAGGGCAACGTCAACCGCTGGCTGGACGGTCTGGGGCTGACGCAAACGAAGCTGCTGAACGGGCCGCAAAAGGTGGAACTCGGCCTGCTGCCCTTACAGCAGCGGTACGGGCTGGGTATGACCACGCCGACGGAGATGGGGCGGCTTCTGGAATTGATCCGCGACGGCCAGGCCGGCAGCCCCGCCGCCTGCGACCGGATAATGCGTCTGCTGACGCACCAGTATTGGGACGGCGCCATCGCTGCCGAAATCCCCCCATCTGTCCAGATCGCCCACAAAAGCGGCGCGATTGACGGCCACCGCTCCGATTCGGCCTACGTCTTCGCCCCCGGCGGCGAGTATGTGCTCACGGTCTACACCAAAGACCAGCGCGACGACCGCTGGACCAACGACAACGAGGGCCTGGTCGCCATCCGCGCCCTGTCCCGGCTAGTCTGGCGTCACTACCATCCGCAGGATACATGGCAACCGCCGCCCGGTGTTGCCAAGCTCTGGCCGCCGGAGGAGCCGTAAGGTACGCCCCCGGAGGAGCCACGGGTTGAAACCCGAGGCTTGGAAAAGTCCACCGTCGAGGCGACGGAAGATTTGGGGGGCGTAATCCTCTCTTGCGTCCCCTGGACGCTGGGTACTTTTCAGCCTCGGGTTTCAACCCGTGGCGCATTCGCGTTCTTATTGCCTCATGGTTGACGCCGCTCCCCCAACGCCTGCCCCACCACCCGCGCTGCGCTCAGGCCGGATGCCCCGAAGACGCCGCCGCCGGGGTGGGTGCTGGCGCCTGTCAGGAACAGGCCGGGGATCGGCGTCTTGTATTCGGCCAGTTCCGGCAGCGGGCGGAAGGCGAACATCTGGTCCAGGGACATCTCAATGTGCATGACGTTTCCGCCGATTAGTCCCAGTGTGCGCTCCAAGTCGAGCGGCGTCTGGATGAAGCGGTTCTCGATGGCCCCGCGCATGTTGGGAGCGTAGGCATACAGCGTCTCGCAGATCGTGTCGGCCACCTCCTCCCGCGTCTCGTCCCACCCGCGCCCGTCGCGGCGCTTGTAGGGGAAGTATTGAGACCACAACTGGACGATGTGCTTGCCGGGCGGGGCAATCGTGCCGTCCAGCGCGGTAAACGTCATGGTGAGGACGGGGGGCTTGCGTGAGGGGTAGCCGCCGACGTAGTCCGCGTGGGCGTCCGTCAAAAACTCCGGCGTCGGGCACAGAAGCTGCATCCCCTGATGGACAGGGTGGGGCTGCCCGCCGCCGTAGTCGGGCAAGGCCGAGGCCGCGCAGCGGACGGTCATGCCGAACCCGTTGCCGACGTTGACGGCATCCAGCCGTTGGCCTAACCCTTCCGGCAGGTCTTCGGGCCGCAGGAGCTTTTGGAACGTCGTCAGGACGTGGCAGGCGGCGACCACGGCCCGCGCCGTGTACGTCTCGCCGCCCGCGACCACGCCCCGCGCTTCCCCGCCTTCCATGACGATCCGTTCCACGGGTGCGTCCGTCCGCACCGTTCCGCCCAGCGCCTCCAGCGCCCGGCGCAGGGCGACCGTTAGCATCCCCGACCCGCCGCGCGCCCGGAACGCGCCCGTCTCATGCACCGCCCCCCACCAGGCGGCGAACGGCCCCGTCCCCGGCTCGGTCGGCGCGGGGCCGGACTGTGCCCCCAGCCAGCCCAGGGCCGCGCGCATCTCGACGCTCTCGAAAGTCTCCTGAATGAGCCGCCCGTAGCCCGAAACGATCATCCGCAGGGCGTCTTGGGTGCTGCGTCCCGGCGACTTCGCGAAGATGACGTGCCGCCCGAAGTTCGCCATCGTCGGCGGCTTCTGGAACGCCTCGAAGACGCCGCGCGTGACCGGCAGCCAGCGGTGGACGAAATCCTCATAAGCCACGGCGTCGCGCGGCGACACCTGCGCGATGCTCTCGCATGTCTTCCCCAAGTCCCGGTGGAAGCAGAGCGCCCGCCCTCCCGGCAGTGGCAGGGCGGCCCACGGGTCCATCTCGATGTATTCCAGTCCGTACCGCGCCAGTTCCAGGTCGGCTACGATGGGCGTCCGGTGGATCATCAGATGCACCGACGAGCCGAGGTCAATCCTGTACCCCGGCCACACCTCCTCCGTGACCACCGCGCCCCCCACCACGGCCCGCCGCTCCATGACGAGGACTTTGTAGCCCGCTTTGGCAAGGTAACACGCGCAGACCAGCCCATTGTGGCCCGCGCCGATGATAACAGCGTCGTACTTGGTTTCACTCACAGGATTAAGTGTACCTCATGGTATACTGAAGAAACGAAGCGCGAGGAGTTGGCGTAAAGCAAGATTAGGACCCATGCCATGAATGGCACGGCTATACGGCGCGGACGCCTGAAAGCCACCGCTTCGCGGGGCTAAGAGTGGCAGTATCAGTCTCGTGGAGTGAGTGTTCTTGGCCGGTTAGCCGTGCCTTTCAAGGCATGATTTCGTGCAAGGAGTGAGGAATGCATTATTGGTCAGATGACGATAATCTTATCGCTTACCTTGTCTTTCGGTTTGGAAAGCACGACTTACCTTCTGGACGCTTACACGAATCGCTAACAAGCCCATGCCATGAATGGCACGGCTAATTGGCGCTGACGCCGGAAATCCCACGCTGCGCGGGGATAAGAGAGGTCAATGGAGTGCCGCGAAGCGGTACTTTGTGGCCGAAGGCCGGTTAGCCGTGCCATTCATGGCATGGTCGAGGGATCATATCACGCTAGGAGGGCAGGCCGATGGGCATTTACATGGAAGCATTTCAGCATTTTGTGTGGGCGACGCGCAAGCGGGAGCCTTTCATCACGGACGAGATGGAGCGTGTGTTGCATCGGTACATTAGGCAGCGGTGCAAGGACCTACACGTTCAGGTTCACGCACTGAACGGGATGCCGGATCATGTGCATCTGGCTGTCACCCTGTCGGCAACTCTGGCACCAGCAGACTTCATGCACGACATCAAGGGCGCGTCCGGGCATTTTGTCAATCATCTGCCGGAGATGAAGAACTGCCTTTATTGGCAGGAAGGCTATGGGTGGCTGACATTTGCGCTGGCTGACCTGCCGCGCATCACGCGCTATGTGGATCGCCAGAAAGAGCGTCATGCCGCTGGCCGCCTCTCCGCCAAAATGGAGCGCGCTGCGGATTGGGAGGCTCCTTCTCAGTCCCGCGACGCGGGAGTTCCCGGCGTCCTCGCCGAATAGCCGTGCCATTCATGGTATGGTTCTTGTGTTCTGATAACCGCCTATGCAAAGCCCCGTCTCCTTTGACCGCCCCTGGTTTCTGCTTCTGCTGCCTCTCGCCCTCGCGGCGTTTTGGGGGATCGGACGGCGCTCGTATGCCGGGCTGAACCCCGGCACGGCGCAACTGGCGCTGGTCGTCCGCTGCCTCCTGGCGACGCTGCTGATCTGCGCGCTGGCGGGAATCCACCTCGTCCAGCGGTCGAACAAGCTGGCGACGATCTTCCTGCTGGATGTGTCCAAGTCCGTCCGCAATGACCAGCAGGCGGCGGGGCGGGAGTATATCAACAAGGCACTGGGCGCGAAGCGAGCGGGGGACCAGGGCGGCGTGATCGAGTTCGGGCGGACGTCCAACGTGGACGAGGCGCCGTCCGAGACGATGCAGACGCTGGAGCAGGGCAAGCCGACGGTCGCGGGGGACGCGACCGATCTGGCGGGCGCGATGCGGCTGGCGAAGTCGTCGTTCCCGTCTGGGCTGGGCCGCAAGATCGTCGTGCTCTCGGACGGCGATGAGAACGTCGGCGAGGCCGAGACCGAGATAGACGGTCTGCGCGCGGACGGTGTCCGGGTGGATGTCGCCCCGACCGCGCTGGGGCAGGGGACGAACGGCAACCCCGTCGGCGAGGCGATGGTAGACGACGTTTCGATGCCGACGCGGGCGCGGCAGGACCAGCCGTTCAACGTCCGCGTGGTCGTCTCCAGCACCGTCGCGCAGACGGGGACGCTGACGCTGACGCGCGACGGGCAGCCGTTGGGCGCGCAGTCGGTCCAGCTTAAAGCGGGCAAGAACGCCTTTACTTACTCCGAGACCGTCCACGGTTCGGGCTTCCACAAGTACGACGCCGTGCTCTCGGCCCCCAGCGACGCCATCGCCGAGAACGACCACGGCTTCGGGTTTGTGTCCGTGCAGGGCCGCCCGCGCATCCTTTACATCGCCGACGCCGCTTCCCCAGGCATCGCCAGCATCAAGAACGCGCTGGCCGCCCAGCAAATTGACATGGACGTGCAGACGCCCGGCGGCATCCCTGCCAGTGTCGCCGCCCTGGCTTCCTATGACGCCGTCGTGCTGTCCGATGTGCCCGCCGACGAGCTGGGGCCGGGGCAGATGAACGCCCTGGAAACGGCGACCAAGGAGTTCGGCGTCGGGCTGGGCATGGTGGGTGGGCCAAACTCGTTCGCGGCGGGGTCGTACACCGGAACGCCCATCGAAACGGCCCTGCCGGTCAAGATGGACATCAAGGACAAGAAGCGCTTCCCGACCGTCGCCGTCGCGCTCGTGATCGAAGACCTGGAAGAGCCGGGCAACGTCAACATGTCCATCGAGGCTGCCAAAGCCGTCGTGGACCTGCTGGACCCGCAGGACCAGATCGGGGTGGAGGACTGCAACGGGACGTGGCGCATCCCCATGCAGCCTGTTACGGACAAGGGCAGGATCAAGGGACAGATGGCGTCGCTCACCGACATGAACGACCCGCCGACCTATGACCCTTATATTTTAGAGGCGGGCCGCGTCCTGAGCAACACGCAGGCGCAGGTCAAGCACATCATCTTTCTGGGGGACGGCGACGCCATCAACGAGTCAGGCCAGAACTCGACCGGATTGCTCAACCTCAAAAAGCAGGGCATCACGCTGTCCACGATCGCGACCGGCGCGGACGCCCAGGGGGCGCAGTTTTTGGCCTCGCTGTCGTCCATCGGCGGCGGCTCGGCCTATGTGGCCGAGAAGCCCGAAGACCTGCCGCGCCTTCTTTTAAAAGATCAGCAATCGGTCAGCAAATTACGCATTATCGAGGAGCCGTTTCTCGCCAAGCCGATCCCCAATGATGAGGTCATCGGGGGCATTGATTGGGGGTCCCAGCCCCCTCTGCTCGGCTACAACGTGTCGTCGGCCAAACCCGGCTCCGTGGTCGCGCTGACCGCGCCCGACCACCGCGACCCCGTCTTCGCTTACTGGCGCTACGGGCTGGGCCGGACGTTCGCCTTTACCAGCGACGACCGCCCGCACTGGGCGGTTCACTGGCTCGGCTGGCCCGGTTACGCCCGCTTCTGGGCGCAGACGCTGCGCTGGTCGCTTCGCCAGAACACCAACGCTGATTTCCAAAGCACTCTGGACAACCAGGGCGGCAAGGGGCATCTGGTCGTGGACGCCTTCACCTCGGCGGGCGGCTTTGCCAACGGCACGAAGGTCAGCGCCAACGTCGTCGGCCCCGACCTGTCCCTGAAGCCCGTCACGCTGTCGCAGACCGGGCCGGGCCGCTATGAGGGCGTCTTCGACGCCGACCAGACCGGGCCTTACCTGGTCAATGTCCATCAGGGAGATGCGGCCCCGACTGGCCCCGCGCCGCCGTCGCAGACGGTCAGCCTCGTCGTCCCGTACTCGCCCGAATACCGAACGCTGGGACCGAACCTGCCGCTCCTGACGCGCCTGACCGAAGGAACGGGCGGCAAGGTGCAGAACGACGCCGCCCAAATTTACCGCGACGCTCCCTCTTGGGTCGTCGGCGTCCGCGACATCGGCCCGCTCCTGCTGCTCTGGGCCGCCCTGCTGTTTTTAGCCGATGTCGCCATCCGCCGCCTGGTCATCCGTCCCTCGTCGGTACGGGAGACTGTCACGAGCGGCGCGCAGACGGTCGGCTCCCGCGTCGCCGCCTACCGCGATGCCAATGCTCGCCCCGTCGCCCAGTCTTCGACACCGCAGATGAACCGTCTGCTGGAGCGCAAGACCACGGCGCGCACGGCGACGACCGAGGACCAGGCGACGACCACGAAGCAGCTTCTGAACCGCCGTGCCTCCCGCGCGCAGGAGGCTGGGGATGACCCGTTCCCCTACGTCGCCTCGCTCCCGCCTAAGCCCCCGGCGGCGAAGCCAGGGGCCGAAGGAAACGCGGAGGAGGGATACACGAACCGCTTGCTGGAAGCCAAGCGCCGGGCGCAGGACAAGGATGCGTAGAGTGTGCTTACCCCAGCATGTTGACCGCGCCGTCCGCCTCCAGAACTTGACGCACGCGCGGGACGCTGCCGCTGTCGGTATGGACCCCGATCAGAATGCCGCCTGTGTAGAGGGTGGCCTCGTAAGCGCGCGCTCTCTCCTCGGAAATGCCCGCCCCGATCAGGCCCCCGACCAGCCCGCCCCCCAGGCCCCCGACGCCCGCGCCGGCCAGGGCCGCCGCCAGAGGGCCGGCCACCAGGGGAACCGCCGCGCCGCCTGTCACCATGATCGCGCCGCCCGCTGTCAGCAGGGCGACGAGGGCGCCCAATGCGCCCCCGATGCCTGCGCCCATGCCCGCGCCCTCGGTCGCCTTCACTGCCGTGTCCAGCGCGAACTGTCGCGCCCGCGTCTGGTCGCTCATCATCACGCTGATCTCATTCTGCGTACAGCCTAGTTTCTGCAAGTTGGTCACGGCGCGTTCCGCCGCGTCCTTTGTGAGGAACATGCCCGTCACCAATTCCGCCATCAAGGAAGCCTCTTTCCGACCATGTCTGGTCGCTGATGGGAAGTAGTTACCCCCGCCCCTGAGCGTGGAAACATGGTATGCTGCAAGATGGGCGTGTCGTCTTCACCGTGGGGGACCTGTCAGGAAAAGGGCTGGCAGCGGCGGCGCAGGTGGCAACCGTGCGTAACATGCTCCGCTACAGCCTGTACCGGACGGCGCGACTCGACCAGGCCATCCTGGAGCTGAACAATACGGTTGTCGCGCATGAGCTTTTGACCGGCTTCGCGACGCTGTTTGTCGGCGTCTACGACCGGGTGAGCCGCAACCTGACCTACCTCTCCTGCGGCCACGACCCCGGCCTGGTGCGGCGGGCGGGCGGCGGCGAGATCGAGCTGCTGCCGCCGGACGGGGACGCCATCAGCCCGGTCCTGGGTCTGGTGGAGGGGGGCTGTTTCGTCGCGCAGTCGGTAGCGCTTCAGGCGGGGGACACGCTGTTCTTCTGCACGGACCGTGTGACCGAGGCGGGCCGAAGTCGGGGTGAGTTCCTCGGTGTGGCGGGTGTGGCGCAGATGCTGGGCGCGGGCCGGCCCGGCGAGACCGTTGAAGGGCTGATCACGCGCGTCGCCTCGGAAGTGCGGGATTACGCGGATGGCATCCAGCACGACGACGTTTGCTTGCTGGCTGCCGTCATCGGCAGCCCCTAGCCTATCTGCCGTCTCCTAGTCCGCGTACTCCATCACGCCGTTCTTGTCCCGCGCCATGACGCTCGACGTTTCTTCCGCCAGCGGAATCTCCAGCGTCCCCCCGCCCTCGAAGTCCAGAGCCAGCGTCGTCCCTTCTTGGCGCACGGCCTTGACCGTGCCCCCGGTCGCCGCGCTATTGGACGACCCCGCCGTCTGCACAGTCATTTTCGAGCCGTTATCAAAGAGGATGGTCAGAACATTGCCTTGATTAGATGTGCCGGAGATCGTCCGGCCTTTGAGAATGCCGGTCAGCTTGTGGTTGCTTGCCATGGAATTACTTTACTGCCCCTGGGCCGCGACGTAGCCCTGCTGCCGCGCCTGTGCTTCGGTCATGTACTGGCCCTGTTTCGTGTTGCCATAATAGGGGGAACCGGGGAGGAAGTATTTGCCGGATTTCAGGTTGACCCAGACCTGCGTGCCCGCTCCCGTGGCGGGAGCATTGTCGGGCGCCGGGGAAGAAGCGGCGGGCGGGGCGGGAAAAGGCGAATCCATGCCCGTCAGTGGGTGACGACCACGCCGCCGCCGGCCACCTGTGGAACGACCCGCTCCCGAGAGCGGAGCGTTGGTGTGGAAATACTTCTTGTAGGCCGCAATCCAGTCCGTCGCGATGTCGTGCTGCGCGGTCGCCAGGTCCAGCCGGCCGCCGCACACCTCGGCGTGCATCTCGTTCTCCAAAGCGTCCTTGACGCGCGCATTCCACGGCTGCGTCCGGTATGACTCCGGCCACAGGTTCTTGATGGAGTTGGAGCCGCCCAGTTCCAGGCTGATCAGGTGGTCCACCTCGTAGTCGCCCGGCTTGTGGCTTTTGATGCCATACTCAGCATATACCTGCTTCTTGACATCTAGGGGGACGTTGCGGACCTTCTGGGTGTAGCCGGGAACGCAAATGTCGGCCCGTGTAACCGGCAGGGTTGCGCCGGGCGTCATCTTCAGATCAGGCAGGAGCGGCACGCTCGCCTGGTCGGCGGACGGAGCGCTTGCGGAAGCCGGGCGTGGGGCCGCTAGACCGGGCCGAACCGACCGGCAGCCAAAGGAAAGGGCGGCCAAGCCGGTCAGCAGAATGAGCCTGGGAAAGACTCGCATCGGAGTTAGGGCCTCGGCCAGTCGGGATTGGGCTGGAAGCAGAGCGGATCCAGAGCGTCGCGCCCGACGCTCTTCTCGTAGTCGGTGATCTTGTCATGGAGGCGCATCACGCTGCGCTCCGCCTCGCCCGTGTCGAAGGTGTCCCACAGTGCCGTCAGACGCATCTCGCCCTCGCCGTTCGGGACCGCGCGGGCGCGCTTCAGCCCGTTCTCCAGGGCCTTGCGGCCCGAGACGGTCAGGTTGTCGAAGACCGGCCCGATGACGTCGCGCTGGAACACGCGCGGCCCGTAGACGCCCGCGCGGTAGATGTTCTCGGCAACCACGTCCCAGTTCGGGATGATGTCCTGGGCCGGCATGGCGAAGTGAGTGACGACATCCTGGATGGCTTGCAGCGTCTCCTCCGGCTGGTAGTAGAGGCACAGACGCGCGCCTTCCAGGAAGAAGGCGTAGTGCGCGGCCTCGTCCACCGCCAGCAGGGTGCAGGCGCGCGCCAGGACCGGGTCCGCGTCCCCGGCATAAGCGGGATTCTCCGATTCGCCCCGCGCGATCTTGGCAAAGTTGAGGTAGTTGATCTGGGTCGCGCGCTCCTGGAAGACCGTGTAAAGCATCATGTGCAGCGGGTCGTCCCAGGGCAGCGTCCAGGCGTTCTCGCGGAGCTGCCATTTGTAGTGCTCGATCTGTTCCGGCGAACGCCCGCGCGAGAACAGCAGTGCATTCTCCCAGGTGTTCGCGTGCCGCTCCTCTTCGGCGCCCCAGCGGAGCTGGAAATTCGAGCGGCCGTTGCTGCGCCGCACGATCCGCAGGATTTCGCTGGTATAATCGGGCGTATACTGTTCGACCGCGAAGAAGCCTTCGATAAGCTGGACGACGTCGGCGGAGTGGTCCTGTCGCATCTGGCCCCACTCGAACGACGAGTCCGGGTTCCAGTTACGCATCTGCTGCGAACGGGCGACGTACCACCGGTACAGCCCGGAGAACGCGCGCTCCATCTGACGTTCGCGCTGCTCGTGGCTCAACAAAGTAATCGGCCAGCTTTGGCCTTTGGGCTTTTCTTCAATAAGGTCCGGCGGGAGAAGGCTTTCATAGGGCGCATTGCCACTGCTTGGGGGGGATTTAACGGTCATAGATGACTCTTCACATCCTTCGTTCTTGTCTGCGATCCTGCCTCGAAACAGTCGGCGTCACGGTTTTCCGCGTTTCATCGCATCGCCATTAAATCCGGCGGCTCTTTCCGAGAAGATCAACAAGCAATGATACCCTGTTTGGGCTGGTTTTAAGACTTAGAGAGACTAAAATTGTTCCCGGAGGTACGCTAAGATGGAAACAAAAGGCGGCATTCTGCTGGCTGTGGCGGCGACTCTGCTGGCCGCGTCGGCACTGTATGGCGCAAAGCAATACCGGGCGAAAGAGGCAGGGCTGGCGGCCACGGCGAAGGCCCGCGCGGATACGCCGCGCGTGACCGCAGATGGGACGCTGCTGGCGAGTGGCTGGGTGCTTCACCCGGCGGGGCGGCAGATTCCGATCGGCGATATGCCGCTGGCGATGACCCTGTCCCCGGACGGGCGCCGCCTGCTGGTCAGCACGGGCGGCTTCCGGCCCTGCCAGGTCGTCTCCATCAATACGGACAACGAGCAGGTGCAGGTGACTCAGACCCTGGACCAATCCTGGGAAGGCATGGCGTTTAGTCCGGGCGGTGACACGCTCTATATTTCGGGCGGCGGACGCGGGCTGCTCTGGCGCTTTGGGTATGTCAAAAGCGGCGGCGATCTCGTTCGCCAGGAGCCGCTGCCGGTCGCGGACCTCAAAGGCCGCCCCGCTCCTTACAGCCCCACTCCTCGCGTGGGCGCGAACGCCTGGATCGCCGGCCCCGCTGTCGGCCCCGATGGCACGCTTTACGCGCTGAACGTGCCCAACGCGACCCTGTATGCCCTGGACCCGGACACGGGAAAGGCCAAAGCGTCGGCGCCCACCGGCGACCATCCGAATGCCACCCTCGTCTCGCCGGATGGCCGCGAAGTCTGGGTGACGGATCAGGGCGGCGGCACGGTTTCGGTCTTCGGGGCTGGAGCACTCGCCAAAATCGCTGACATCCCGGTCGGCAAGCAGCCCGTCGCCCTGCTTTTCAGCCCCGACGGCAGGCGCGTGTACGTCGCCAATTCCGGCAGCAACAGCGTCAGCGTCGTGGACACGGCCAGTCACGCCGTCCGGCAGACGATCCGCACCAGCCTGTTCCCGCAGTCCCCGACGGGCAGCACGCCTAACGCGCTGGCCGTGGCGCCCGACGGTAGGACGCTGTTCGTCACCAACGCCGACAACAACGATGTGGCCGTTGTGGATGTCTCCAGCCCCGATGAGAGCCGCGTGCTGGGTTTCATCCCGACCGGATGGTATCCCACCGCAGTCGCCGTCTCGCCGGACGGCAAAAAGCTGTTCGTCGGCGTCGGCAAGAGCCTGGGGACCGGGCCGAGTTTCCCCAAACGTGGCGGCGGCATGATCCTGGACATCTACAACAAGCCGGGTCAGTCCTACGGCCCGCGCCATGACGACCCCGTGACCTTCGACTACATCTCCTCCCTGGCTGGCGGCAGCGTTGAAGTCGTTGACCTGCCGGACCGCGCGCAGCTTGCGCGGTACACGGCCCAGGTTCTCGCCGGCTGCCCCTATCGTGATGCCCTGCTGACCCGGACGGCGGAGCGGCCCGCCCACTCCATCATCTCGTCCGTCGCCGGGCAAAAGTCGCCCATCAAGCACGTCCTGTACATCATCAAGGAGAACCGCACTTACGATCAGGTCTTCGGCGACCTGGGCATTGGCGACGGCGATCCGAATTTAACGTTGTTTGGCCGAACGGTCACGCCCAATCACCACGCGCTGGCGCGGGCCTTCGTGACCCTGGACAACCTCTATTGCAACGGAGAAGTGTCCGAAGACGGCCATCAGTGGTGCAATGCGGCCTTCTGCACGGACTGGACGGAGAAGGTCTATCCCGGCAACTACGCCAGCCCCTCGCGCGGGGATGCGCCGGGCGATGACGCTGTTTCCGGCTCGACCGGCGGCTACCTGTGGGACAATTGCGCCCGCCATGGCCTGACCTACCGCACCTACGGCGAGTTCTCCAATTTTGTGTCCAACAAGGACACCGCCCCGGTTGCCACGTCCACGCAGCCCGCCTTGCAGGGCCACGTCAGCCTCGCCTGGGAGCTGGCGAGCCGGCAGGGCAAGGGCCGGGACTTCCAGCATGTAGACGCTTTTATTGACGAGCTGCGCGCGGGGGAAAAGACGGGGCAGTGGCCCAGCTACATGGTCATGTCATTGGGCGAGGACCACACAGTCGGCTTGACGCCGAACCGCCCGACGCCCTGGGCAGCCGTCGCGTCCAACGACCTGGGCTTGGGCCGGATCGTGGAGGCCGTCAGCCACTCCAAGTTCTGGCCCACGACGGCCATCTTCGTGATCGAGGACGACGCCCAGGCCGGGCCGGACCATGTGGACGCCCACCGCACGGTCGGCCTGGTCATCAGCCCCTACACCAAGCGCCATGCGCTCGACCACACGTTCTACACGACGGCCTCATTTGTCCGCACGATGGAGCTTCTGCTCGGTCTGCCGCCGATGACCCAGTACGACGCCGGAGCAACGCCACTGTTCGCCAGCTTCACGGACACGCCCGATTTCGCGCCCTACACCGCCCTGTCCCAGCGCACGGACTTGATGGCCGTCAACCCAAAGCGTGGGCCGGGCGCCGTTGCCTCCGCCCGCCTGGACTTTTCCCACTACGACCGCTGCGACCCGGACACCCTCAACCGCCTGCTCTGGCACGCTGTCAAAGGCCGCGCCGCCTACCCCGGCCCCACCTACGCCGCCCGCCTCGCCCGCCGCTGAGAGCAGGTGATTAGCGCGGCCCGTCTAGGACCAGTCGGACGGGCGGCTCGGGTGTAACCTTGTTGTAGGCGTCAGCCAGCGAGAGGACGCACCCAATGGAGGACAGCAGGATGGTGTCCTCCCCGTCCGCCTCGGTCATCCGCCACGACCCGTCGGGCTGCTTCACGAAATGCTCGACGTGCCGCGCGTTCTGCGACATCAAGACGTAATCCGTGAACGAGGCGACCTGGCGATACCGCATGAACTTCTCGCCCCGGTCGTTGGCCTCGGTCGAGGGGGACAGCACCTCCACGATGACGATGGGATTGGAAAGCGTATCCTCATGCCCATCCCGAAAGTGCGGCTCCCCGCACGCCACGACCACATCCGGGTAGCTGTACTGCCGCGCCTGGTCCGCCTGCACCCGCATGTCGTTCGCGTAGACTTCGCACGGCCTGTCCCGAAGCTGCGCCGTTAGCGACGCCGAGACGTTGCCGGAGATCAAGTTGTGCGTCCGGCCCGCTCCGGCCATCGCGAAGATTTCGCCGGCAAAATACTCGCTCTTGTAGTCCGCCAGACGCTCCCGCTCTAGGTACTCTTCCGGGGTGTAATAGGGCTTGGCGAGTGAAGACATCAGTTATCCCCCAGTTGTTTTGGCTGTTTATCAGTGCCCTCAAGCGAGTCAGAAACCGGCAACTCTCCGCCTCGTGTTTCCCGCCACAGACGCTGGAGGAATACTGAAACAACGGGAAAAAGGTCTTTCGTTGAACAAGAGCGGCTTTCCAGAAGGTCTCTCGTCTCCCTGCCGCAGTAGTATCGAACTTCCCAGACATCGGGGATGTTCCATCCCGACAGCGTCACCTTCACATAAGGCTCATCAACGCGCAGGCCGTTCTGTGCTGCCGTCGAGATGACTAAATCCCAAACAGACTGTCCAGCACGGAACGATTGAGCGTACTCACTTGCGGCTAACTGCTGCACTAAATTAAGAAGCGGGAGAAAATTTTCTGCGTTCGGGTGATTTGTAACGTACTCGAAGTAAGCGATGACCCACCGCCACGACGATGGGTTATCTGGACGAGGTTCGCGAAGCTGGACAGAGATGGGGAAGTTCATAGCACGTCTGCCCTATGACCGGGCGCTCTTCATGTAGAGCAGGCGGGCGTTGCGCTCCATCTTGGAGTTGAAGGGGTCCAGGCGGCGGGCGCTCTCGTAGTGGCCGAAGGAGTCGGTGAACTTGCCCCGGCGGTAGCAGACGTAGCCGAGCAGGTCGTGGGCCTCGCGGTCTTCGGGGGCCTCGCCGCAGTAAAGGCGCAGGGCGGCCTCCGAGCCGGGGTAGTCGCCGATCAGGTACAGGTCACGGCCCAGGTTCTTGCGGGCTTTGGCCCATTCCGGGGCCAGGTCCAGGACGCGGCGGTAGGGGGCGACGGCGGCGCGAGGGTCTTCCAGGTAGTCGTGGCACAAGCCGATGGCGAAGTGGGTATAGGCGTCGTCGGGCCAGTCCTCCCGGACGCGCTCCAGGTGGCTCAGGGCCTCGGCGTAGCGCTCGGCTTCGAGGTGGTGGCAGGCCAGGAAGAAGTTCGCCCAGGGGTTGTCTAGGTCGAACTCGTACAGGGCGCGCGCGTGCGAGATCGCGTCTTCCAGGCGGCCGTCCTCGTAGGCGGCGCGGACCGCGCTTTCCTGCTGAAGTGCCCGCCATCGCTGGGCGAGTCGGGAGATGAGGTTCATGGTATGATTTCCGTGTGTCAGCCCGTAGAAATTCGGTACAAGACGTTCGCCCATTATAAACGAGTGGCCCAGTTCTGTCAAGCGAATTCTCGGCCTCTGTTGGCCAGTCAATAATCTCGAATTTGTGGTAGATTTCGGTATAATCTTCACGGTGAAATCGTTTTGAGGAGGCGCTGCTATGGCGGTCATACCCACGGAAGAAGAAATGGCGGAGTTGTCTGAGCGCGGACAGGCCATTTATGAAACCAAGAAGTCCCTGTTAGAGCCGGAGTTCAATAACCAGTACGTCGCTATCCATGTGGATACGGGCGACTACGCCGTCGCGAAAAGCTCCGCGTCGGCAACACGCGCACTGCACCAACGGCATCCGCCGGGTCGAGCGTATTCCCGAAAGATAGGCAATGAGCCGGAATACGGGCTGGCAGCGCGCCTGCTGGTCGGCGAAATGATGGCCGGGCGGTTCAAATGATCTTAGGACATGTCCGAGACAACCTGCCTCGCGTCACTCTGTCGCTTCCAGGCGTCACAGGGCAAGTCTTCATCGAGTTTGTCGTGGACACCGGTTTTGATGGCGAGTTAGCTCTGCCTTCCCACTTAGTACGCCAACTGGAAGCCACTTTTCAGGGCGATAAGCCGATCCTGCTCGCGGACAGTTTCGCCCGCGCCCTGCCCAGTTTTGAGGTCACTCTGGAATGGGAGGACGATTCGCGACCCACTGAGATTCTTGCATTAGAAGGCGTTCCTCTGCTGGGAAGCGTTCTTCTCGCAGGCTCGCTCTTGCAAGCGGAGATGACGGACGGCGGCGAAGTTTCCATTGAGCCGCTGTAGCCGTTTTTGGGTATGCTTATCCTGTCGGCATTGCCTTCCTTGACACCGCCCGCCCGATGACGCTATAATACAGCGGCTTTCCGAAGAACGATAGGCCCAGAGTTTGACCGGGACCCGCGTCACGAACTCCGAGCAGACCTTTATTCTAGACACGAGAGGTTTACCCCCCTATGGCAGCAAGCCCCGCCGCGCCTCCGCACAAGACCCATAAAAATACGGACAAGAACAGCGACAAGAACGGCGGCAAGAGCGCCAAGCCGCGCGCGTCCCGTTACGACGCGCACAGTGTCGGTTTGGAGCCGACCGCGGCGGATGCCGTCATCAAGGCGCTGAAACTCAGCGACGCCGACCTCCTGCACACCTACCAGCAGATGCTGGACATCCGGCACTTCGAGCAGCAGTGTGAGCGCGGCTTCCGCGCCGGCAAGGTCGGCGGCTACCTGCACCTCTACATCGGCCAGGAGGCGGTCTCGCTGGGCGTCCTCAGTTCCTACAAGCCGGGTGACCAGGCGCTGTCGTCATACCGGGACCACGCGCACTGCCTGATTTTGGGCAGCGACCCCAACGCGCTGATGGCCGAGATCTACGGCAAGAGCACGGGCATCTCGCGCGGCAAAGGCGGCTCGATGCACCTGTTCGACAAGGCGCACGGCTTCGCGGGCGGCTACGGCATCGTCGGCGGCAACGTCCCGTTGGCTGTCGGAATCGGCTGGGCGCTCAAGCATGCGCCGGAGTTCAAGGGAAACGGCAACATCTGCGTCTGCTTCCTCGGTGACGGCTCCATGAACGCCGGGGGCTTCCATGAGGCGCTGAACATGGCGCAGCTCTACGAGCTGCCGATCCTGTACGTCCTGGAAAATAACAAGTACGCGATGGGAACGTCGGTCGAGCGCTCGTCGGCGAATACCGACCTGGCTTCCCGCGCCGACTCCTACGCGATGGCCCACTCCAAGGTGGATGGGCAGGATTATTTCGCCGTCCGGGCCGCCGCGCAGGAGATCATTGACAACATGCGCCGCAGCCCGGCCCCCTACTTCCTGGAAGCGATCACCTACCGCTATGTCGGCCACGGCGCAGCGGACGGTGCGGAAACGCAGGGAACGTACCGCGACCCGGCGGAAACGGAGCAGTGGCGCGGCCGGGACCCGCTGCAGATACTGGAAAAGACGCTGCGCGACCGTGGCATTCTGGATGACGCCAAGAAGGACGCGATGGACAAGCAGGCCGTGGACATGGCCCACGCCGCCGCCGATTTTGCCGAGACCAGCCCTGTCTGTTCTTTGGAAGAACTCACGCAGGACGTCTACGCCGATTAAGTAGGACGCAAGAGGGCGGGGGAACCCCGCCCTCTGGTCTAAAACAGAAGGAACCTATGGCAGAAGTGATCATGCCCAAGATGGGCGACGCGATGGAAGAAGGAACGCTGGTCTCCTGGCACAAGCAGGACGGCGAGACGGTCAAGGCCGGGGATGTCATCGGCGAGATTGAGACGGACAAAAGCAACGTCGAGATCGAGGCCGAGGAAGACGGCGTCCTGCACATCCAGGCCCAGCCGGGCGCAGTCGTCCCCGTCGGCAACGTGATTGCCGTTATTGGAGACAGCGTCAAGGCCGGCTCCAACGGCTCGGCGTCCAACGGCAGCAGTACGGCAACGGCGAAAGTCGTAGCCTCGGGCAACGGCACGAACGGCCAAACCCCGGCGGATGGTGGGGATACCAGCGGCGGCGAACAGGCGGTTCACGGCGGCGAAGGCACGCAGTTCAAGGTGGACAACAGCGACGACAAGGACATCCAGAACCTTGCCCCCTCCGTCCACAGCCACGAGCCGACCGGGCGGACCGAGAACATGACCTACGCCGATGCGATCCGGCTGGCGCTTCAGGAAGAGCTGGACCGCGACGAGAAGGTCTTCCTGCTGGGCGAGGAGATCGGCCAGTACCAGGGGACGTTCAAGATCACCAAGGACTTCCTCCAGAAGTACGGCCCGGAGCGCATCGTGGACACGCCGATTTCGGAAGCGGGCATGGTCGGCCTGACCTGCGGGGCGGCGATGATGGGGCTGCGCCCGATCATCGAATTTATGACCCTGAACTTCGCCCTGGTCGCCTGGGACGGGATCATCAACCACATCGCCAAGATTCTTTATATGAGTGGTGGTCAGTTCAACGTCCCCTGCGTCCTGCGCGGGCCGGGCGGGGTGGGTGTCCAGCTATCCGCCCAGCACTCGCAGGATCTGGCCCACTGGTATGCGAACACGCCGGGCCTCAAAGTCGTTGTCCCCGCCACGCCCGCCGACGCGAAGGGGCTGCTCAAAGCGGCCGTCCGGGACAACAACCCGGTCGTCTTCACCGAGCACGCCGGTCTGTACCGCACCAAGGGCGACGTGCCGACGGACCCGGACTTCATCGTCCCCATCGGGCTGGCCGACATCAAGCGCGAGGGCACCGATGTCTCGATTATCTCCTACTCGCGCGGCACCATGCTATCGCTGGCTGCCGCCGAGCAGCTTGCCGAGGAGGGCATCAGCGCCGAGGTCGTGGACCTGCGCTCGCTCCAGCCGCTGGACATCGAGACGGTGATCAACAGCGTCAAGAAGACCCACCGGGCGGTCGTCGTGCAGGAGCAGTGGCTGTTCTACGGCGTCGCCGCCGAGTTCGCCGCCCAGATCGGGACCGAAGCGTTCGACTACCTCGACGCCCCGGTCGAGCGCGTCGCCGGCTCGTTCACCCCGATGCCGTACTCGCGCGCCCTGGAGCTGGCCGCCACTCCGCACGAGGCCGACATCATCGCCGCCGTCAAGAAGACGCTGGCGCGGAACGCTTAGGAACCCACCTCCCCGCTGCGCTGGGGGTCCTCCCGGAACGGGAGGACGAGGAGACTGGACTTAACCTCTTTACCTTCCCGTTTCGGGAGGGTCGGCGCGCAGCGCTGGGGTGGGTTCTTTCAGGAAACAATCCATGCCAGAAGTGATCATGCCCAAGATGGGCGACGCGATGGAAGAAGGCACCCTGCTCCAGTGGCTGAAGCAGGACGGCGAGATGGTCAAAGCCGGGGAAGTCATCGCTGAGATTGAGACGGACAAAAGCAACGTCGAGATCGAAGCGGAAGACGCAGGCGTCCTGCACATCCAGGCCCAGCCCGGTGCAGTCGTCCCTGTCGGCAACGTCATCGCCCTGATCGGGGACGCTGTGAAGGCAAGTGGCAACGGGCAGCCGGCGCCCGCCACGCTCGTTCCCCAGCCAACTGTTAGCCCTCAGTCGCAGGTGGTGCGCGAAACTGCCGCTCCGGCCTCCGCGCCGTCTGCCCCCCGGACCAACGGCACGGCCCGCCTTAAAGCCTCCCCGCTCGCTCGCTCCGTCGCCAAGCAGCGTGGGCTGGACATCGCCCAGATTCAGGGGACCGGGCCGCAAGGGCGCATCATCGAAGCGGATGTGCTTGCTTTCGCCGGGAGCAAGCCTGCCGCCGCCCCGGCCCCCTCAACCGCCGTGCAGGCTGATCTGCCACCCTCGCAGGCAACGCCCGCCGCCCCGCAGAAGCGCGCCGACATGACGCCCGCGCCGCTTACGGCCCCGACCGAGCTATCCGCCATGCGGAAGGTCATCGCGCGGCGCATGGTCGAGAGCAAGACCACTATTCCGCACTTCTACATCACGTCGGAAGTGGACATGGCCGAGGCGATGGCTCTGCGCGAGAGGCTGAACGCCTACGATGAGACGCTTGCCAAGATCACGCTCAACGACATGATCGTCAAGGCGTCCGCCAAGGCGCTCGTCAAGTTCCCCGCCGTCAACGCTGCCTTCAAAGACGACAAGGTCTACCCCGGCGCCGGCTTCCATGTCGGCATTGCCGTCGCCCTCGATGACGGCCTGATCGTCCCTGTTGTCCGCGACGCCGACGCGCTCCCCCTGCGCCGCCTGGCCGAGACCAGCAAGTCGCTCGTCAGGAAAGCCCGCGACAAGAAGCTCCAGCCCTCCGAATACAGCGGTGGTACGTTCACCGTCTCCAACCTCGGTCCATTCGATGTGGAAAGCTTCACGGCTATCATTGACCCCGCCCAAGGGGCTATCCTAGCCGTCTCCAGCATCACCAAAAAGGCCGTCGTGCTGAACGACGACGCAATTGCCGTCCGCCCGCGCCTGAACCTGACTTTCAGCGGCGACCACCGCGTCATGGACGGCGCGACCGGGGCGAAGTTCCTGCAAGAGCTAAAGCGTCTTCTCCAGAACCCGCTGTCCCTGCTTGAATAGAGAGTTTGAAGCAGAGAGTATGCAGCAAGGCCCGGCACTCATTAGGTACTTCTGAGGGTTCCTGCCGTGAGTTTTACCAATTCCAGTCGCTCGTTTTGGGTATAGTCACTCCATGAAAAACCGAGTGTTCAATGGCGGCGATATAGAAGTGTCCGAGGTGGGGCTGGGCTGCTGGCAGCTTGGCGGCGGGGACTGGGGCGACGTGAGCGAGGACGAGGCGCAGGCGATCCTGCGCGCCTCAGCGGCGCAGGGCGTTACGTTCTTCGACACGGCGGACGTGTACGGCGGGGGCCGCAGCGAGAGCCTGATCGGCAAGTTCCTGGCCCAGACATCGGAGCGCGTCTTCGTGGCGACCAAACTGGGGCGGGTAGGCGATCCGGGCGGGGCGGAAAACTTCACGCGCGCCGCCGTCCGCGCCCACACCGAAGGTTCGTTGCGCCGCCTGGGGGTCGAGGCGCTGGACCTGACGCAGCTTCACTGCATCCCGCCCCACGTTCTGGAACACGGCGAGATATTTGAATGGCTGCGCGAATTAAAGCAGGAGGGCAAGATCTACAGCTTCGGGGCCAGCGTCGAGTCCATGGACGAGGCCCAAACCTGTCTGCGGCAGGAGGGGCTGGCGTCGCTCCAGATCATCTTCAACATCTTCCGCCAGAAGCCGATTGACCTGCTCTTTGACCAGGCGCGGGCGGCGCGCGTCGCCCTTATCGTCCGCCTGCCACTTGCCAGCGGCCTGCTTTCAGGCAAATACAAACGGGACACGCAGTTCGCCCCGTCCGACCACCGGACGTACAACCGGGACGGGCAGGCGTTCAACGTGGGGGAGACATTCGCTGGCCTGCCCTTTGAGACCGGCGTTGACCTGGCGAATGCCCTGAAGCCGCTCATGCCCCCCGGTATGACGATGGCGCAGATGGCCCTGCGCTGGTGCCTGGACTTCGAGGCGGTCACGGCGGTCATCCCCGGTGCGAAGAACCCGGCCATGGCCGAATCGAACGCCGCCGCCAGCGATCTGCCGCCGCTGCCGCCTGCGCTGCACCAGCATCTACGCGAGTTCTACGGCGTGCGGGTCGCGGACAACATTCGCGGGCCTTATTGATGTGGCTGGGGGGCGCTCCATCCGACCGCCTCCAGCCGTTTTCGCAGGTCGTCGCGACGAGCCATCTTGGTCAGGGCCTGCTCCTCTGACGCCGCTGCCGCCTTCTTTTTCTCGCCCCCGAGCACCTTCCACAAGCGGTAGCGCGACTCCACGTCTTCGGCGTCGCTGTCGGCGGCCTGACGCAGCCACTGCTCTGCCTGCGCGTTCTTGCCCCGCCCCGCCGCCCGGATGCCTCGGGCGGACAGCTCCGCCCCATCGGGGTACGGCGCCAGCAGCCAGAACAGGCGCGCGTCCGAAGCGTTTTCGAGCAGTTCTTTGGCCTCGTCCGGCTTGTGGTCGCGCGCGCGCCAGTCCGACCAGTAGCCGCCCTGGGCACCGTCGTGGACATAGCGGTAGCCGTAAGCAGCGTGGCGGCGGACGCTGTTCAGGTAGGCGATCTTGTGATCCACCTCATAGAGCCGGATCAATGATTCGCCGAGCAGGTGCGTGAAGTTCGCGCCGTTCTCGAACCGGCCAGTGTCGAGGTCCTGCCATTCTTTAATCGCGGCGTCCGCGCTTCGCTCCGCCTCAGCCAATGCTTTGGGGTCGTGCCGCATCTGGGACAGCAGCACGTCGGCCTCGATCATCAGCCCCGTGTTGTAGGTCCACTTGGCCTTTTCCACCGTGCCGTCTAGCCGGATGTTGTCCCAATACAGCCCATCTTTGTCCTGAAGCGTCGCGTCCGTCCACTTGTGAAGGCGCAGCCCCCAATCAAGCTGATCCCGGCCTCCGCCCCGCGTGGACAGACTCAGCGCGGCCACGGCGGCGGGCGCGGTGACGCAGGTGTTCTTGCTTTCGTGCTTCAGCTTCCAGAAGATGCCGCCGCCCAGCGTCTCATCCCAGCCGCTGAGGACGAACGCCTGTGTCTCCTTCGCCCATTGAAGATACAGAGGGGCGTGTGTCAGGTCATAGGCTTCCAGAAAGCCGAGCACCAACCAGGCGTTGTCGTCGTAGTATTTGTCGTCCCCTCCCGGCCCGGAGCAGTAGGCGTTGAAGCCGGGGGGCGAGCCTTTGGGCCGGGGGTCCCAATAGTCCTGCCTCAGACTGGCGCCGAAGGTCGTCAGCAGCGGCTTGTATTTGGCCGGGTCATAGCGGGCGGCGTCCACCAATGCGCGCCACTGCACCCCGTTGTCCCACATGAAGGCATAGGGCAGCCCGCCGGGCTTGTCCGGGGTTCGCCCGTGATACCGCTTCGCTGCCGCGTCATAGAAATGCGTCTGGATATAGTCCATCTGCGCCTGCGCCTTCTGGCGATAGTCGGCGGTGGCGGGCGGCACGAGAGCAGCCCCCAGCAGGGAGAGGAAGATAACGAGGAGGGTTGGCTTTGTCATAGACTAAGTCTATCACGCACGGCGGCGGCTGTCAAGAACCACCCCTGACAGGGTTTGCTTGACAGGGTTTGTCGGAGAGTGGTATACTGACCCGTTCTTATCCGCCGGAAGCCCGTCGGAAATAAAGACTTTCAAGTACGCTTTTAACGTAGGGGGGTGGATTAGTTTGACGCAGATACAGGTGCGACCGAATGAATCGCTGGACAGTGCCCTGAAGCGCTTCAAGAAGCAGCTTCAGCAGACCGGCATTCTCAAGGAAGCGCGCGAACACGAGCACTACGAAAAGCCGAGCGACAAGAAGCGCAAGGCGGAAGCCGCAGCAAAGCGGAAGCGCATTCGGAACGAAGAAAAAGAGAAGGCGTAACCAGCGCCCCACGGTGCGCGTTTTTCCCTGTGCCAAGCAGGGGCGCGCGCCTTTTCTTTCGCTGTTTTTGCTTGATCGGCTTGCTTCTTCCTCCTGTGCCCTATGGCCAGAGACTTTTCATCACTGACTCCCTCTACCACCAATCCGTTCGGGCGCGTCCCGCGCCGCCGCAAGGCGCGCACCAAAGAGGGACGCCGCGCCGAGGCCGTCCCATTCTGGCGTCTGACCCTCCTCCGCACGTGGCTGGCCGGGTGTGACTGGGGTCGCGTCACATTGTTCGTCGCGACGGTTCTGGTCCTCTCCGCCCTGCTGTCGCTGCACCTGCTGCCCGACAAAGTCTCCCTGCGCGTCGGCGACCTTAGCTCGCAGGACATCCGGGCGATGCATACCGTCCGCTACCCAGATGAGGATGCGACGAACCGGCTTAAAGCGGAAGCGGCCGCGCGAACTGAGCCGGTCTATACGTCCGTCCGTGCTGCATCAGAAGCCGATGAAACCATCAGGGAGGTATACCAGCGGCTGCGTCGCGACCAGGTGCTGGACTTAGATGCCGCACGCGCGTCTCAGACCCTGCGCCGGGAGGTCGGGGTGACGATCCCCTCGGAGGCGATCGCGCCCCTTCTCCGCATCGGCGCGGGGGCGTACCATCTCGACCAGTCCGAGCGGCTGACGCATCAAGTCGTCCATGAGGCTCTCGACCGCGAGATCCGTGATGACCATCCGGGCGACCTGGCCGATGCCCGCGTCCTGACGACAGACCGTCTCAAGGCATCCCTGCTCCCACGCACCCATCTTCTCGCCGCCGCTGCCATCGCCCGCGCGGTGCTGCAGCCGAACCGCCTGCTGGACAGAAAGCGCACGGCCAGCGCCGCCCTGAGCGCTGAACGCCTGGTCGTTCCCGTTTATGGTCAGGTCTTTGCCGGAGATGCCGTCGTGCGCCATGATCAGGTGGTGACGCCGGGCGTGATCGCCAAGCTGCGTGCTCTGGGGCTGCAAAACCCCCGGCTGGACCCCGGCACCGTCGCCAGTGTCGCCGGCTTGGTGGCGTTCATGGTCAGCATCGTTTGCTTCTGGCTGTCGCGGGACTATCCGGCAGTCTTCGGCTCGACTAAGACCCTCGTTCTGCTCAGTCTTCTCGTCACGCTGGGCGTGCTGGGCCTGCGGCTGGGGAGCGCGATGCTGGGCGTCCGGCTGTCCACCTCGCAGTTCGGCTACGTCGGTATGGTCTGGGTGGCGGCGACGGGAATGCTGACCGCGGCCCTGATCAAGCCGCGTGTGGCGATGCTGGTGACTGCCCTGCTGGCGGCGCAGTCCGGTGTCATACTCGGCAATGATCTACGCTTCTCGATCCTGACGCTGCTTTCGACCTGGGTGGCGATCTTCGCGGTCTCAGATATCCGCAGCCGGGGTGATGTCCTGCGGGCGGGAGGGCTGCTGTGCGCGGCGAACATCGTCCTGAGTCTTCTCCTTGGACAGCTCCAAGGCGATACGCGGGTAGACATCGAGCAGTCGGTCGTCTGGGCTTTTTTCTCCGGCGCGCTTTCGGTCGCTCTGTTCGGGGTCAGCGCCGCCTTGTTCGAGCGGCTATTCGGCATCACGACCCACCTCGGCCTACTGGAGCTATCCGACCCAAACCGGCCTTTGCTCCGGCGCTTCTGCGAGCTGGCGCCAGGCACTTACACGCATTCTATCCTCGTTGGCAACCTCGCCGTCGCCGCCGCCGAGGCCATCGGGGCAGATGCCCTCCTTTGCCGCGTCGGAGCACTCTATCACGATCTGGGCAAGATGCAGCGCGCTCAGTTCTTCGTCGAAAACCAGGCCGGCGGGGACAACGCGCACGAGCGGCTGAACCCTTCCCTTTCCGCACTTGTGGTCACGGCCCATGTCAAAGATGGGCTGGAGATCGCCGAGCGAGAGAAACTGCCGCCGGTCATCAAGGACTTCATCATGGAGCACCACGGGACGAGCTTAATCCGCTACTTCTACCACCAGCAGTGCGCGGGGGACGACAGCGAAGCCGCGCCCGGCCTGGAACACCAGTTCCGCTACGGCGGCCCCAAGCCGCAGAGCCGGGAAACAGCGATCCTGATGCTGGCCGACAGCGTCGAGGCCGCCTCGCGGACGCTGGACAAGCCGACCCTGGGCCGAATCGAAGACTTGGTCACTAAAATCATTGACACCCAGCTTGCCGATGGTCAGCTCGACGAGTGCGACCTGACTCAGCGTGACCTGCGCGGCATCCAGGGTGCGTTTACGCGCCTGCTGTCGGGGATGCTGCACAGCCGCATAGATTACCCCGAATTGCTGCGTGACGCGAACGCAAAGAAAGCCGGCGGACCACCCGCCTCGACGCCTCATGCCTCTCTTGATTCATCGCCGGACGGCCTCCTTTCCGTCGCTGAACGCGCCGGGGACCTTGACTGCCCCGCTGGTGGCTCTGTTGCAGCATGAGGGTGTGCCGGGTGACCCGGAGATCAGCCTCGTCCTGTGCGATGATGCGTTCATCCAGTCCTTGAACGCCGAATATCGCGGCCAGGACAAGCCGACCGACGTGCTCTCCTTCGCGCAGGACGACCCGGACCTGCTCGGTGACATCGTGATCTCCCTGCCCACGGCGGCCCGGCAGGCCCAGGCAGCGGGCTGGACACTGGAAAACGAGGTCGCTCTGCTCGGCACCCACGGCCTGCTGCACCTGCTCGGCTACGGCGACGAGAGCGAGGCGGACGCCTGGGAGATGCAGGCGAAGACGGAAGCGGCCTTGCGCGAGGCTGGTATTCCGGTCCCCGCGCCGGGGGTACACCCATTTTTCACGGAAGAACCCACCCCGGCGCGAGCGCCGACCCTGGCGCAACTGCACCCGACCCCCAAAGGGGAAGGTGAGGGGTAAGATTCACAATAGCCTAACCTCTTCACCCTCCCGTTCCGGGAGGGTCGGCGCTCGCGCCGGGGTGGGTTCCCGTAAGCCATGCGCCAAGTACCACGACCGAAAAACCATCTGGACTCGTTCCGCTACGCTGTCGAAGGCATCGTCCATGTCTTCCGCACGCAAAAGCACATGCGGTTCCACTTCTTCACCGTCGTGCTCGTGCTGTCCATCGGCCTGCTGCTGCGGTTGTCGCGTGTCGAGATGGCGATCCTGTTCATCGTCGTGTCGGGCGTTCTGGTGGCCGAGATGATGAACACTGCCATCGAGAGTGTGGTGGACATGATCACGCAGGCGTACCACCCGCTGGCGAAGCTGGCAAAAGACATCGCGGCAGGCGCGGTGCTGATTGCCAGCATCACGGCAGCCATCGTCGGCGGCATCCTCTTTTTCGGCAGCAACCGGCTGGCGACTTTGCACCTGCGGGTGGAGCACGACCCGCAGCCGATGACGGTGGTTCTGACGGTCTGTGTGCTTGTCTTGATCCTCGTGATGATCAGTAAAGTCCTGGGCGGCAGGGGGTCCATCCTGTCCGGGGGCATCGTCAGTGGGCATTCTGCCCTGTCGTTCTTTCTCGCGTCCACGTTGATCTACCGGGCGATGGACTATTTCACGGGCATTCTGGCCTTGCTTCTGGCGTTTCTGGTGGCGCAGAGCCGGGTCGAGGGAAAGATTCATACGATGCAGGAAGTGATTATCGGCGGCCTGCTAGGTATTTTGTTCACGAGCGGTGTCTACTTTTTCCATATCTTTCCGGCGCATTGACCCTCGGCAATAGCTTCGATGAATTCCTCCCACAGTTACGCCCTGGTCGCCCTGCTCCTCCTGACCCTGCTCAACGGCTTTTTCACGCTGGCTGAGGTGGCGCTGAACACCGTCCGCAACGCCCGGCTCCAGGATTTGATCGAGGAAGGCGGCTCGGACGCACAGGCAGCGGGCAGCGCGCAGCAACTCATGCGGCAGCCGACGCGCGTGGTAGCGACGGTACAGGTGGGCATTACGCTGGCCTCGTTCGCCGTCGCCGCCATCGCCGCCGCTACACTCGCCCCGGATCTCGCGCTGCAATTGCCCGCGCGTCTGACCCCGCATCCGGTCCACGCCATGACCGTGGTGATGACGGGGCTGGCTGCCCTCGTCACCATTGTCATCGGCGAGATCGTCCCACGCTCGGTCGCCCTGCGCCGGCCCGACCAGGTCGCTCTGCTAGTCGCCCGTCCCCTACGCTTCTTCATGGTTCTATTCGCGCCCCTGGCCGGCATTGCACTTGGCCTGTCCAATCTGCTGGTCCGGCCCTTCGGGCTGACGGCAACTTTTGCCGCGCCGATGATCACCGAAGAGGAACTGCGCGCCCTGCTGGAAGCCAGCGCGCAGTCGGGAGCCATTGAGGAAGACGAAAAAGACATCATTCGCAACGTCATCTCGTTTGGTGACACCGACGTCCGGCAGGTGATGACGCCGCGCATAGACATCAAGGCGCTGGACATCGGGGCGGGCCTGCCCGCGCTGCTGGACCTGATCATGGAAAGTGGGCACTCGCGCATCCCCGTCTATGAGGGCAGCGTGGACGCGATCATCGGCATCATCCACGCCAAAGACCTGTTGCCGGGCTTGGCGCGCGGCGAGCGAGCGCTGGATCTGCGGGCGGTCATGCGTCAGCCGCTGATCGTCTCCGAGAACCAACAAGTGGACGCGCTTCTGGACGAGTTCCGCCGCTCTAATGTCCAACTGGCAATCATTCAGGATGAGTACGGCGGCACGGCGGGGCTGGTCACGATAGAGGACCTGCTGGAAGAGCTGGTGGGGGAGATTCAGGACGAGTACGACCAGGAAGACCCGATGCTGCTGCCCCTGGAGCCGGGCGTGTGGCGCATAGACGCCCGCATGGCGATTGATGATCTCAACGAGCACCTCGATCTCGACCTGCCGCATGAGGATTTCGACACGGTCGGCGGCTTTGTCTTCGGACAGCTAGGCCGCCAACTGGAAGAGGGCGAGTCGGTGCATTATGAAGAGCTGGAGTTCGTCGTCGAAAAGACCGACGGGCGGCGCGTTGACAAGCTGCGGCTGATCATGCGCCCGGACGACGAACCATTACCGGAGGCGTAAGAACCCACCTCCTTGCTTCGTTACAAGTAACTTCGCAGGGGTCCTCCCCAGTGGGGAGGACGAAGAGGCAGGGCCGCGATGCTTAACACCTCTGCCCCCTCCTGTTTCGGGACGCTCCGGGGCGCCAGTGCTCGGGGTGGCGAAGAATGAGCCGGGGTGGGTTCAGGAGAAATAATCATGCTGGAACTCGCGCAGGTCGTGGGCGATATTCAAAAGATGGGGGCGGAGGCTCGAAAGCGCGGCGACCGGGTTGCGATGCAGATGCAGGCGGCTTTGGGGCAGGCCCGATTAGATGGGGAGGCGTGGGCGGCGACGCGGGCACAGCGCGAGTCCCTGCCGTCCCCGCCGTGGCTGGTCGCCGACTGCAAGGACACCCCGCCCGCCACGACCCACCCGCTGCCGGTAGGCGAGCCTGACGTTTACACCGCGCTGGCGACGGACGGTTCGCAAATCCCCCTGGACCGCCACGCCGTCGCACCCTGCTTCCTCCTCAACGTCGGCGAGATCGTCCTGCACTACGGCACAGGGGAACGCCCCGGCCTGACTTCGCGGGCGACCCTGCACTACCGCGATGAGGAGCTGTTCACGTCCGAAGGCGGCGGCGACCCCGTGCCGCTGTCTGAAAAGATCATCGCCAACCGCCGCCTGTTAGCCGAGAGTGCTGCGCTCGCCGCCTTAATCGAGGCGCATCAGGACCGCCATGCGGTCGCCCTGGTGGACGACCCGCTGATCGTCTGGACGCCGCAGGGCGAGTCCGAGGCGGAGCAGCGGCGCGTGGTTGACGGCTTTTGCCAGATGCTCTCGGTGGGGCAGGCTGTGGGAACGCCTGTCGTGGGCTATGTCAGCCGCCCCGGCCACCGGGACGTGGTCGGCGCGCTGCGCCTGACGCTGTGCGAGCCGGGCTGTGTACACGACCCAAAAGGTCTGTGCGCTAAACTAGCCCACCTGACCGACGCGCAGCTTTACAAGTCTCTCCTGCCGCGTCCGGGCGACCGCTCCCCCGTCTTCGGCAGCCGCGCCCGGAGCCTGGACCTGTACCCCGCCGAGCAGCGGATCGCTTTCTTTTACCTCAACGCCGGGCCAGAAATCGCGCGGGTGGAAGTTCCTTTGTGGGTGGCTGAGGACGCCGACCTGACGGATCGGGTGCATCGCCTGTGCTTCGATCAAGCGCGGAAAGGGCAAGGGTATCCTATCGCGCTGGCCGAGGCCCACGAGCGGGCCGTTGTGCGCGGCCCGGAGCGGGAAGCGTTCTTTCGGCTGGTCGAGAATGCCTTCGTCCGCGAGGACCTGCCCGCCACCCAGACGCGCAAGGCGGTGTCCAAGCGAACGCGGGTGCTGTAAGCCCCTCCGGTGGGGAAAGGAAGATATGTCCATGACGCGAGGAAAGCCCGTCGCGGCTTCGGTCGCCACTGTCTCTTTGATGCTGGTCCTGAGCGGCTGCACCGTCAGCCACAGCCAAACGAGTTCCACATCCAGTTCGTCCGTCTCGTCCATCTCCATAACCAGCACAGGCGCAGCGCTGACCGCCACGACGGAAAGGAAAGAGCCGTCACTTGGGGAAACGTCGCGGGCGAAGGACACCGCCGCGTTTGTCGCCTATTGGAAGCGGCAGGGGTACACGGTCACAGCCAATCAGCAGACCCTGAAGCCGGATGGGGCCGTCAAGACCTTTCGCTTTGCGGCCTCGCGCCGCAGGAAGGGAGCCAATAAGGTCGGAACCATCGCGGTGACGATCACCGACACGCCGCCCCCGGACTCGGATTCGCAGGAAGCGGCGGCAAAGGCGGTAGCCATCAAAGTGGCTGCCACGAAGGCTCCGCCGCTGAACGATACGTCTACGGCGAAGGACATTGCGGCTTACGCGGCTTTCTACGAGAGGCATGGGTACAAGATAATGCTCAACCAGCAGACCTATCGCCCGGATGGAACGGTGCAGGAGTTCCATTTCGTCGCCAAACGTGGGCGGGGGGCAAACCAGCCCAGCGTCAGCGCGAACATTGATGGGGCCACACATAACGTTTCTATCGAGGAGGTTAGGACCGAAAAGTCCAATCCGTAGTGGGGAAGCCCGATGAAAGCCGTTCTTGCTGGGTGATTACGCGACAGGCTGAGGAGAAGGGGTCAAGGCAAAAAAGAAGTCAGGGAACGAAAAAGGGGCAGGGGATAAACCCCGCCCCTTTCTCTTGTCTGGCCGCTTAGATATGGCAGTTCGCCAGGCCGCGCTTGCCGAGGTACTGCTGGTGGTACTCTTCGGCGCGGTAGAAGGTCTGGGCAGGGACGATCTCGGTCACGATGGGCCGCTTGAAGCGCCCGCTCTTGTCCCACTTCTCCTTCGAGGCTTCGGCTGCGGCCTGCTGGGCGGGTGAATGGAAGAAAATCGCCGAGCGGTACTGGCTCCCATAGTCCGGCCCCTGGCGGTTCAGCGTCGTCGGGTCGTGATTCTCCCAGAAGACGTTCAGCAGGGTATCGTAAGAGACTTGAGCCGGGTCAAACGTCACTTCCACGACTTCGGCGTGGCCGGTCTCGTAGCTGCAAACGTCTTTGTAGGTCGGGTTTTCCAGAGTCCCGCCCTCGTAGCCGACGGCGGCGTCCACGACGCCGGGAGTCTGGCGGAAGGTGGCTTCCACTCCCCAAAAACAGCCCGCGCCGAAGGTCGCCTTTTCCAATGTTTGTTCTGCCATAGGTGTCGCTCCGTTCCAAAGTGTTGTCACTCTCGGAACAAGGCGGAGGATGGGAAAAGTTCCCCTTCCTACTCCTCCGGCACCAGTTTGTACCCGAACCCGCGCACGGTCTGGATGTAGCGGGGGTGGTCTTCGTCCTCCTCGATCTTCTGACGGAGACGGCGGACGTAGACGGCCAGCGCCTTGATGCCTTCTTCCGGCGCGTTCCCCCAGACCTGCTGGAAGAGCCACATCTTGTCGAGCGCGGTTCCCCGGTGGCGGGCGAGGAGCAGCAGGACTTCGTACTCGCGGTCGGTTAAGTGGGCCGGCTCGCCACGGACGATGGCATCGCGGGTGCGTAGGTCCAGGGTCAGGCTTGGCCCCAGCGTGATCTCGCGCGCGTCTTCTTCGGCAACGCTATACTCGCGCGTGCGGCGCAGGTGCGCCCCGATGCGTGCCAGCAGCTCGCTGGGATCGAACGGCTTCGTGATATAATCATCCGCGCCCGAGGCCAGCCCCGTGATCTTGTCCGGGCCGCCGCCGCGTCCGGTCAGCATCAGGATCGGCTGACGCCAGCCCTGCTCGCGCAGGGCGCGGCAGCAGGCGAAGCCGTCCATGCCCGGCAGGGCGACGTCCAGCAGAGCCAGGTCATAAGAGGGGTCTTGGAGTAGGTGCGCGGCGGCCTCCTCGCCGCTGGGGACGGCGTGGACGAAGTAGCCGTCACGGGACAGTAGGCGCAGCAGCGACTGGATAATGGCGCGGTCGTCCTCGACGACCAAAATCTTTCCGGCTATGGCGGGGTGTCTCCTTCGGGCGAGTGAGCGCAGGGCAGCCAGACCGTAAACTGGGTGCCGCCGCCGGGGCGGGCACGTACTCCAATTGTGCCGCCATGCGCCCGGATGATGCGTCGGCAGGAGAATAGGCCTAGCCCCGCCCCGTCGGGACGGGTGGTGAAGAACGGGTCGAACAGGCGGCCCCTGTGCGCGGGCGGGATGCCCGGCCCCGTATCGGCGACGCGGACACGCGCGCCGTCTTTGTAGCCGTCCAGCGCCACTGTCAGCGTCCCGCCGCCCGTGGCGCGCATGGCCTGGACGGCGTTCAAGACGAGGTTGACCAACACCTGGTCAATCTGCACGCCGTCGGCCTGGACAAGCGGGAGGCGCGGACTGGCGACGGTGACGATCTGGACGTTTTCCAGCACAGCTTGAGACCGGACAAGCTGCGCGATGTGCTTGACTAGGGCGGCTAAGTCCGTCGGCATCCGCTCGACCTTGTCAGGCCGGGCCAGGGCGAGGAGGCGGTGGGTCAGCAGGGCGAGGCTGTCTACCTGCCGCCGCATCGCTTCCAGCGCCTCGGCCCGTGCGGGCGGGTCGTCCTGGTCCGCCAGGGCTAACTCGATGGTAAACGGCGTCAGGATGTTGCGGATGTCATGGGCCACGGACGCGGCCAGCAGGCCCACAGCGGACAGCTTTTCGGTCTCAAAAAGCTGCTGCTGGGTCAGTGACAGCGCGTTCTCGACCTTGTCCAGCCGCCCGGTGACAGTCTTGAGCGCGGCGGCAAGCTGCCGGGACTGCTCTTTAAGCTGCGCGGCCTGCGCCCGAATTTTGGCCTCCATGCCCCGCGCGCGCGTGATGTCCAAAAAGGTCCACAGCCGACCGATGACGGCTCCGTCGTCGCTCAAAACGGGCGCGGTAAAGCGGCGCAGAAGGCGCGGGCGGGGAGCAGTCAGCTCCACCTCATCCTCGACGACGCGCTTGGGGTCGGCATAGATCTCGTCCAGGGTCCGCACGAACCCTTCCGGGTCTTTCAGGCGCGAGGCGAGCTGCCGGCGGACGTAATCTGGATGCGCCAGCAGCGTGTCAAGGCTATCCATTCCGAACAGTTCGCAGAACCGCTTGTTGCCGATGCGGTCGCGCCGGGCCGAGTCGGAAAGCAGGACGCCGTAGTCCGAGGCGCGAAGCAGCGCCCGCAGCAGGTGCAGCTCATCGTTCTCTGTTGTTCCCAGAATCACCTCAGTTTCCGATCTACTCTTTGACCTGTCGGCCCAGCGCTTTGGGGTCGAAGTATGCCGACGAGCGTGTCACCCGGTCGCCTGCGGTTTCCAGGATGGTGACGCCTGTATAGGTAAATGGCTGACCCTCGAAGCTAGTCCCCTCCGTTTTCCATTCCAGGGCGGCGTTGCCATCCCCGGCAATGACGTTGCGGAAGGTGGATTTTGCCGTCTCGAACGTGCCCCGGTACTCGGTCCAGAACTCGCGCGCCCCGTCCTGTCCGTGGAACTTCTCCGGCGCAACGACGTTGCCGACCACCGCGTCATCGGCATACAGGGAGGCCAGCGGCTCCGCATCCCTGCTATCTTCCAGCGTTTGCAGCGCTCCGATGAACTTCTTTGCTACCTTTTCAGACATTGTTGTGCTTTCCTAACTGTGAGTATGTGCTTTTTTACCCATCTGCTGGCCTTTTCAACAGACACAAAAGAACGCGGCCTGCTCCCAAAGAAGCAGGCCGCGCATTTGATAGATGACGTGTCGCTGAGGCTTAAACGAAGACAAAGCCCTTGCCGCCGAAGCCCTTCGGGCCGGAAACAGGGTTGATCTTGCCATCACCCGCGACTGTTGTGTCGGGCGCGACAGCTCCGCCCGTGTTCAGAACCTGATCGGGCGTGAGCGGCACATCTGTGCCCTTGCTCCCAAGAATTCCTGCGTCTCCCACGAGCGGTGCGGTCGCCAGTTTCGGCGTCTCGTTAAGCGGCGGGGCATTCAGGACGATAGCGACGGCCGTTGTGTGCCGTGCTTCGGTCCCCAGAATAGCCGCTGCAAAGGTCAGGTTGGTGCTGCCGGGCGTCAGAGCGCCCGCGCCGCCGAGGTAGGCGGAGACGCCGGTCTGCTCCGCCGCGTAGACGAGTTGCACCGTCTGCAAACGATTCAGCGGCGCAGTGCCGAAGTTGTTGGTGTCGGCAATCCCGAAGTCGAACTTGGCTTTGGCAGCAGTCACCCAGTTGCCTTTGAGGGCGGCGGTCAGGAAATCACGGTGCTGGTTCTCGATCAAGGCGAACTGCGCGATGTACTTGACATCCTGCTGGTTAGCCGCGAGGTTCAGCCCGGTGATGGTCTGGCCGAACATGTCCGTGCCGCCGGTCGTCAGGCGGGCGAGTGCCTGGCGGTAAAGCTCGGCTTCCAGCGTTTCCAGGGCCAGGGCAAAGTTAAGCACCTGGGTGTCACCCGTGCCGGGGACTTGAAGGGCGCCGGTACTGGGGGAGGTGGTGAAGTAGAGAGTCACCGGTGTTCCGGTCGTTGCGGCTTGGGCGGACTTGGCGGACAGCAGGCTGGCGGCGGCGAGGCCCGCCGTAGCCAGCGCCGCGCCGCGCAGCGCGGTTTGCGTATCACTCATTGCGTAAATACCTTTCTTGAAGTTGCCTGATCATTGCGAGGGCGGCCTACATCACGAAGAAGGGCTTGACATCGCCCAGCACCTGCGTCGGCGTCTTGAAATACTCGAAGGTATTCGGGCTGGGATAGGTGGTGGGGATCTTGTTGTCGGCCGATGTGGGCGCGCTGTAGCCGGGCTGCGGGCCGGTATCACGGCCGATGATGTAGTTGATGCCTGCCGAGTGCCGCGCTTCGGTCGAGTAGATCGTGGAGGCGGCCTGGACTAATGCGGCCGTCTTCAGGAAGCCCGCCGCGCCCAGATAAGCGCGAACGCCCTCTTCCTCAACCGTGCTGATCAGGTTCAGGATTGTCCCCAGGTCCGCGCCAGCGGACAAACCAGTCGTGTATCCCTTGGGGTTGGCCGGCACAGGCGTCCCGCCGAACTGGGGAATAGCCGCCCGCAGGAAGTCGCGGTGAGCTGCTTCCACACCCGCATACTGCTTCAGATACAGAAAGCCGATGGGGGCCAGATTCGGGTCCAGGCTGCCATTGCTGACCGTCTGGGTGTAAGAGGAAGGATCGGCGGGAAGTGGGGTGCCGACATCTTTGCCGGCCGCGATGTTCAGCGCCTGGCGGTACAGGTCCGCTTCCAGCGTTTCGAGCGTCAAGGCAAAGTTCAGGACGACGAGGTCCTCGTTCTGTCCGGGGATGCCGGGGAAGTTGGCCTGGTCGGCAAACGTAGTCGTGGTGCCGGTGCCGCCGGTGCCAAGGGTGCTGCCGCTGCCGTTGTTGCCGCCGCCGCCGCAGCCGGCGATCAGGGCTGCGGCTGCTGTGCCCAGCCCGGCCGCCGTCATACGGGCCAGGAACGTGCGCCGACTGACCGCGTCTTTCAGAAAATCAGGGGTTTCGACCATGATAGGAGGTCCTTTCTCAGGGCGTTGCCTCGTTGGGCAAATCATACGACTTTAGTATACACCCTCCCTCGTTGTTTTTCCCTCCAAGTTATTAACAAAAGGTTAAAATAAGAAATCTTTCTTCTGACCATCCAGGTTCTGGTGCCGACCGGCGGGTAAACCAGTGTCGGTGAACGCCGTGCAGGAGATGTGTGCATACACCTGGTATACTTACGGCTGGTATACTTACGGCATGAATTCACAGCCCCCTGCTTTCCCGCAACGGTTCCCCGGCCAAGCCCTGATGCTTTTCCGGCGTGACCCTATCGCTTATCTGCTGCGGGCGGCGTCCGAGTGCGGCGATATCGTCCGCCTGCCGCTGGGCCGCAGCCCTGTCTATCTGATCAACCACCCCGACTTGATCAAAGATGTGCTGGTGACGCACCAGAAGCAGTTCAAGAAGGGACGTGGGCTGGAGCAGATCAAGCGGCTGCTCGGGGAGGGCCTGCTGACCAGCGAGGGGGAGTTTCATCTGCGCCAGCGGCGGCTGATACAGCCTGCGTTTCACCGGCAGCGGATCGCGGCCTATGGTGAGGCCATGACCTACTATGCCGGCCAAACGCGCGAACGCTGGCGCGCGGGCGAGACCCGCGACATCCATGCGGAAATGATGCGCCTGACGCTCGCCGTTATCGGCAAGACGCTCTTCGGGGCGGAAGTGGAGGCCGAGGCGGCGGAGATAGATGGCGCGCTTGGCGAAGTCATCGGGCTGTTTCACCTACTCCATCTGCCCTTTTCCGACCTCCTGGAGCGGCTGCCCCTGCCCGCCGTCCGCCGCTTCCGGGCCGCCCGCGCCCGGCTGGACTCGATCATCTATCGCCTGATCGCCGAGCACCGAGCCGTGGGAGAGGACCGGGGTGACTTGCTTTCGATGGTGCTGGCGGCAAGGGACGAGGACGACGATGGGCGCATGACGGACGAGCAAGTGCGCGACGAGGCCCTGACGCTCTTCCTGGCCGGTCACGAGACCATGGCGAACGCGATGACCTGGACGTGGTACTTGCTCTCCCAGCACCCGGACGTCGAGGCGCGGTTCCACGCCGAGCTGGATGACCGCTTGGCCGGGCGGATGCCGACCGTGGATGACCTGCCGGGCCTGCCGTATACCCGCTGCGTCCTGTCCGAATCTCTGCGGCTGTACCCGCCCGCCTGGATTGTCGGCCGCCGCCTCCTGACCGACTATGCGATTGGCGGATATACCCTTGCCGCCCAGTCTATCATCCTTCCCTGTCAGGCCGTGACCCACCACGACCCGCGCTTCTGGCCGGACCCGGAGCGGTTCGACCCGGACCGCTGGACGCCCGAAGCCGAGGCGACTCGTCCCAAGTTCGCCTTTTTTCCCTTCGGCGGTGGCCCGCGCGTCTGTATTGGGGAGCAGTTCGCATGGATGGAAGGGATTTTGCTGCTGGCGACTATCGGCCAGCAGTGGCGGCTGCGCCTCGCGCCGGATCAGGTCGTCGCGACCCAGGCCATCGTCACCCTGCGGCCCCGCTGCGGGATGCGTATGCGGGTCGAGAGCCGCTGATCACAGCCCGCCGCGCGAGTCAATGACCTGCCCGGTGATCCACTGCGCGTCGTCGGTCGCCAGCCAGGCGACCATGCGTGCCGCATCATCGGGCTGCCCCCATCGTCCTTGCGGAGACGCCTTTAAAACCGCCTCATAGACTTCAGGCGAGGGCCATCCCGTGTCGGTGGGTCCCGGATCAATCGTGTTGACCGTGATGCGGCGGGGCGCGAGGTGCGCCGCGAGGCTTGCCGTGAGCTGGTGCAACGCGCCTTTGGAGGCGATATACGCCAGCGCCTGTGGCATGGGGCCGCGATGCTGGCCGGACGTGAACAGAACAACGCGCCCGCCCGGTCGGGCGTCGTCATGGCGCTCGGCCCACGCCTGGATCAAGAGCAGAGTCCCGCGCACGTTCACCTCCAGGTGCCGGTCGATCTGCGCCGCCGTCAGGTCTTCCAGCGTCTGTGGTCCCTCGTGATGGGTATGATTGGCAACAAGGATGTCGAGCGGCCCGATGGCGTCCGTCGCGGCGGCGGCCACGCCGCCGGGGGCATCTGGTAGGCCCAGATCGGCGGCGACATGCGCGACCGGCCCGCCCTCGGCGCGCAGAGCGTCCAGCAGCGCGGCCATGCCGCCCGGTTCGCTCTCATCGGTGCGGACGGTGTCGCCCGGCAGCCAGGAGTGGATACATATTCGCGCGCCCATCTGCGCCAGGCGTGAGGCGACGGCGAACCCGATGCCGCTGCGCCGGGTCACTCCTGTCACCAGGGCGCTCCGCCCGGCGAGCGGCTGCGGCTGCATGAGCGACAATGGAAAATTTGGAGACATCAAACCAGTTCCTCGCGGGCAGTATACCTGACGTTTTCTTGTCGTGGAGTGGGTATACCAAGCTATCTGACGACTGCCTGAGCGAACATTTTTGCTTCCGCCATCGTCATGTCCCATAAGAGCAAGGCACCGCTCGCGCGGTGCCTGATAATTTGGAGAGAAACAAACCATGAAACGAACGACATCACAAACAATCCTGGCGGGGCTTCTGGCGGGGAGCCTGATCGTGCCCGCCCTAGCGCAGTCGTCGGACAGCGGGATCGAATTCGAATCGCCCCGGCACAAGATCGCCGCCGGCACGACGATCAAGGTCAAGCTGCTTCAGAACCTCAGCTCGTCCGATGCCCAGTCGGGTGACCGCGTCCGCGTCCAGGTCGCCGGAGACGACACCAGCGGCGTTCCTGTCGGCGCCATTTTCAACGGCCGGGTGGCGACCGTCAAGCCCGCGACCCCCAAGGCGGCAGGCGTCCTCCGCGTGAAATTCGGCGCGGGCAGCGGCGACGCTTATGCTTACAACAACGCATCGTCCAGCACTGCCTCGGCCCTGCTGATGGGGACCAAGCCTTCCTCTGATAAATCCCAATACACCGGCATCGGCGCGGGGGTCGGCGCGGTGATCGGCCTGTCCCGCCACCGTCGGCTTGGAGATGCCATCGAGGGCGCTGTTCTGGGCGGAGCCGCCGGCTACGGCGCTAACCAACTGCAAAAGAAGTCCGCCAGCGATGTCTCGCTGAAGCGCGGCGACGAAATCTCCATCAAGCTGGACCGCCCGCTGACGCTCCAGACCCGGATCGTCAGCCCTTACTGATACCGCACTCCGCTTCAGAACAAGACCGCCCCTACACAAAAGCCGTGGGGGCGGTTTTGCCGTTTAGCAACGGCGGGATGAGAGACGATAGAGAAACGGCACGGTGGGCGGCTGGGGCAAAAGCACATGGCGGACATCTACGGAGACGCGCGGCTCTATGAGGCGCTGGGCGCACAGCAGTTCGGCGGCAGCGACCTCGCGTACTGGCAGCGTCTGTGCGCCCGGTACGGTGGCCCTGTTTTGGAACTGGCCTGCGGCAGCGGCCGGCTGACGATCCCGCTGGCCGATGAAGGCGTGGACATTGAGGGCCTGGACATCTCGCCCGCGATGCTCGCTCTTGCCCGCAAGAAGTCGGATGCGTGCAGCTTGAACCTGCGCTGGCATCTAGGTGACGCCGCCGACTTCACGGTGGACCGGAAGTTCTCGTTCATCTTCCTGCCGAACAACTCCGTCGCACACCTGCTGAGATGGCTCGATCTGGTGTCCTGCCTGAACTGCGTGAAGCGGCATCTTGGGGGAGATGGGCGGTTCGCGCTGGACTACTTCAACCCGGCGCTCGCTTTGCTGCTCCGTGACCCCGCAGAACGCTTCCCCGTCGCTGCCTTCACGCACCCGGACACGGGCGAGGAGGTCGTCGTGACCGAGACAAGCACATATGATTCGGCGACGCAGATCAACCACATCCGATGGTTCTGGCGCTTTGAGGGCCGTGCCGAGGAAGTTGTCTCCGACTTGCCGATGCGGGTATACTTTCCGCAGGAACTTGACGCCCTGCTGTCGTGCGCCGGGTTCGTCATCGAGGAGAAGTACGGCGGCTACGACATGTCGCCATTCACGACCACATCGCAGAAGCAGTTGATCGTAGTACGCGCTGCGTAAAGAGGCCCCCGTTTGCTCATTGAAGGCACCGTTTTTCGCACGCACAGCGGCAACTACTACGTCCAGACCGATGCGGAAGGCGTGGTCGTCTGCAAACTGCGCGGCAACCTGAAAAAAGAACTGGTCTACTCGACATCGGGGAGCAACCCCCGCCGGGTGGAGCAGGCCAAAAAGCGCCGCACGACGGACCCGCTGACTGTCGGTGACCGCGTCCGAGTGGACCAAGACCTTGCCCTCATCGTCGAAACCCTGCCACGCCATTCCGAGCTTTCTCGCGACTCGCCTTCAGGGCGCGGACAGCACACGCTGGTGGCTAATCTGGACCAAGCTTTTTTGTTCGTCGCCGCCGCCAGCCCGCCCCCCAATTTCTGGCTTCTTGACCGGTTCCTCGTGCTGGCCGAAGCCGCCGACATCCCCCCGCGCCTGGTCGTCAACAAAATAGACCGCCTGACCGACGAAGACCGGCCCGAAGTGGAGACGAACGTCGCCGTTTACGAGAAGGTCGGCTACCCCGTTTTCTGGGTCAGCGCAAAGACGGGGCAGGGGATAGATGCCGTCCGGGCGGCGATGGCGGGACGCATCTCCGCCGTGGCAGGGCCGTCGGGGGTGGGTAAGAGCAGCCTGTTGAACACCCTCCAGCCGGGCCTCCAGCTCAAGACGGGCGACATTGACAATGCCATGCTCAGTGGTCGCCACACGACCACGACGGCGGAGCTGCTGCCGCTGGACGGGGGCGGCTGGGTGGCGGACACGCCGGGCCTGCGTCAGGTGGACTTCTGGGAGGTAGACAAGGGGGAAATTCAATTTTGCTACCCCGAGTTCCAGCCGTACCTCGGCGAATGCCGCTTCGCCGGCTGCCGCCACCACACGGAACTGAGCTGCGCCGTCCGCGCCGCCGTGGACGCGGGCGACATTGACCGCCGCCGCTACGAGAGCTACCTCCAAATGACGGCATGACTCCGATGGACTCCCCACACGCCGACCGACGCCTGCATTTGCTGGAACTGCTTTTGGTGGTGTGGATCGCCTTTTCCAGCAGCCTGCTGACTTCGTTTTATGCAGGTTTCCTTCACCCCGGCGCAACTCTTTCCAACGACGGTTCGCCGCTGCGGACTTGTCTCGCCATCCTGAACCAGATCGGCCCACTGGCCCTTCTGGGCTATATCCTCTTCCGGCAGGGGCGCGGGCTGGGCGACATTGGCTTGTCTTTGTCCTGGAAGGCCGTCCCGATCTCCGTGGCGCTCTTCGCTGCGGCCTCTCTTGTCTCCTACCTTTGGAAGATGCTGCTTGGGTTTGTCTACCAAACTGCCACCGGAAGCCCGTTCCATCTCCATCACGCGAATGTGGAGTTTATCCACGGGCCGGACCGGGGGTGGAGCCTGCCCTTGCTGCTCATCTATGTGCTGATTAACCCCATCAAAGAGGAGTTGATTGCGCGCGCTTACGTCATGTCCGAAGTCCGCTTTCTGACGGGCCGCTGGTGGGCTGCGGTCGTCGCCAGCGTCGGCTTGCAGGTCTGCTACCACTTTTACCAGGGCGTCTTTGCCGCCCTCAGCTACATCGCGCTGTTCCTCGTCTTCGCGCTTTACTACGCCCGGACACGGTTGATCCTGCCGGTCATCCTCGCGCACCTTTACTTCGATCTCCTTTCCCTGGGCCATTAGTTGACATGACCCCCGCCGACGCTTATAATACAGCATTCTTTGAACCGGGAGAACCCCATGATCCACACACTGCTCCTGACCGGCGAGAACAACCATGACTGGCGGCGGTCAGCGCCCTTCTGCCGCGACCTGCTGGTCCAATCGGGTAAGTTCACCGTGGACCTGACCGAAACCCCCGACGAGGCACTGGCCGACGCGGCCCGGCTCGACAAGTACGGCCTCTTCTTCGTGGACTACCACGGGGTCCTGTGGAGTGACCGCGCGAAGGCGAACTTCGAGGCCGCCGTGCGTGCGGGCGCGGGCGTCGTCTTCCTGCACGCCTCCAACAACGGCTTCGAGGGCTGGACCGAATACGAGCGCATGGTCGCGCTGGCCTGGCGCGCGGGGACGGGGCATGGTCAGTTCCACGAGTTCCCGGTGACGATTACGGACCACGAGCACCCGATTACGCGCGGCGTTGCCGACTTCTCGACCTGGGACGAGCTGTACCACCGGCTTGCGGTGACGCCCGGTGTCGCTTACCAAGTGCTGGCGACAGCTTATTCCGCGCCCGAGACCGGTGGCACGGGGCAGCACGAGCCGATGATGATCACCCTAACCTATGGCCGGGGCCGCATCTTCCACCAGATATTGGGACATGTCTGGCCCGGCGACCCCGCCAAAGACAAAGGCTCCACGATGATTGCTTTGGAAAACTCCGGCTTCCAGACAACGCTGGTACGCGGCGCGGAGTGGGCCGCAACAGGGGCGGTGACGGGATGATGCCCCGCCGTGTTTCACCCTGGTGGCTGCGTCTTCTGGCGCTGGTCGCGCTGACACTCACAGTGCCCGCCCGTGCGGATAATGCGCTTTCCTGCTCCTACACGATGCTGAAGGCGACCTGACGCTGGGCGTTTTGACGCCCAGGACCACCTATTGCGCTGGATCGTGCGCGGCGAGCGCCGAGGGGCGGGACGGAACATGGAGAATTGGGACGGCCTGGACCAGTATGGGAAACCGATCCCTGCCGGCAGCTACCAGAGCCGACGGCGGCAAGGGCGGCGGGTTTGTCAATGTCACGCAGACCATTCCCGTCATCGGCGGGAAGCGGTACACGCTGTGCCTGCACTTGCGGGCCGCGGGGCTAGTGCCTGAAAAGAAAGAGGCAGGGCCGGGGCTACGCGGCCTTTGAGGTCTGGGTCTCCTGGCATGTCCCGCCGGGGCGGGCCGGCGGGCGGGTTTCGGTAGCCAACGAGCAGGCCGACCCCCAGGGGTGGAGGAGGTGGTGCAGGCGCCGTAACGAAGAAGGGCGAACACAGGGTTCACCCCTGCGTCAGTCTCCGAAAAAGTTCCCAACGTCCGCGCTCACGGCTCGCCAGACCTTCGTTGGGATCACGCCCAGCCTGTTCCCATCCTCACGCGCCCATTGGATCGTCACGTCATGGTCATAAACGACCTGGTTGTCCGCCGCCCTCGCGATGCGAAGGTGACTGGTAGAGGTCGCCGTGTCGCCCTGTACGCTGACGACGGGGATGGACTGCGTGACCCGCACCGCCTCGTTGCCCTGGACTCTGTTGAGCAGGAAACGGAGCTGGATGGGGCTGGGTATGTCGGAGCTGTGGAACTTGCTCGACACGATCCGCATGACGCCGTTGACGTCATGCGCCTCGCCCGCCGCGCGGGCGGTTTCGAGCTGATTCGTGATCTGGACCTGATCCGGCACATCCGGCGCGCGCAGGAGGACCATGCCCAATGCGATCAGGCCGAGGACGAAGGCGATGACAAGCAAAGCCTTGGAAGACGATTTCATGGCCGCGCGTCCTTTCGGGACTGGAGTCGCCAGCGGAAGTTGAGCGGCCCGATGCCATACGTCAGCGAGACGGGCGGCACATGGTAGACGCTGATCCGGGGCAGGCGCAGGGGCAGGTCCTCAGCCCGAACGCGCCCGAACTCCGTCGTCACCGCCTGGGTGTACCCTAACTCTCCCGCCATGTCCTGCACGGCTTCATTGACGCTGCCATAGGGGTAGCAAAGCGTCGTGATCAGCGTTTGCAACTTCTGCTCCAGCGCATCCTTGCTGTCTGCCATCTCCCGCCGCGCCTCGCCGGGGCTGATGTTCGCCAGCTTGGGATGTGTCGCCGTGTGGGCCTCGAAGGCGACGCCGCCGTCGGCCTGCATCCCCGCGACTTCGGCCCACGTCAGCAGCGGCGTCGCCTCGTAGCCATCGGGAACGACCCAGTCGTTCGTCTTCCCGACCCGCTCGGACACCAGAAAGACCGTGTACGGAAACTCCAGCTCCTTCAGAAGCGGGTGAACATTCGTCTTCAGGTTGGCGTAGCCGTCGTCGAACGTGAGCAGGACGGCTCTGCGGGGCAGCGGGGCCGCCCCCGCGCGGGCGGCAGCCAGCGTCTCAAAGGAGATCGGCGTGCAGCCCGCTCGCTTCAGCATCCGCATCTGTCCCGCGAACTCATCGGCGAGGACGTAAAAGTGTTTGTACTTCGGAGGCCGCGCGGCGTCTTCGACGGCATGGTACATCAGGATCGGAACGGGTGTCCAGGGTGTTTGCATAGATAATGAGACGCAGGGGGCACCGCAGGCGAGATGGCATTTCTGATCCAATTCAGGCGCGCGTTGTCCGGCCCGGCGCCTTTCCGAAGGCAAGATATTGTACCTTGATTTTCGGATAATCCGTCCGAGCGGAAAGCGGTCCGTCAAGGCCCGGCGCGAGACCGTTTGAGAGTGGCGGGGATCGGGTACACGAGAGAGACAGATCACGTTTTCGTCCCCGTCTCGCTGTTTAGGAAGCCCCGTCCGCCATGTCCGTCATATCCCTGCTGCCTTCGCGTTCCTCGGAACCAGAACCTGGAACGCCCGCGCGCGGTTCCCTGTGGGAGCGCCTAGACCGGCCCGACTCGGCCGCCCTGCACGGCTTGATGTACGGGGCGGTCTGGCTCCTCATCGGTACGCTGCTTGGCTTGCTCATGTCTGATGAGCTGACGACGCCGGACATCTTCGCCGGGGTCGCGCAGCTTGTCTTCAGCCGCCTTCGGCCCGCGCATATCAACATCGTTCTATTCGGCTTCCTCTCGACTGCCTTCTTCGGCGCCTGGTACTTCATCGTGCCGCGCCTGTGCAAGACTCCGCTGCGCTCGGACCGAGCGGCGAACCTGCTGCTGATCTTCTGGAACCTGGCGGTGGTCGTCGGCACACTGGCTGTCCTGTGGGGTGACACCAAGGGAAAAGAATATACTGAATACCCTATGTACGTTGATTGGCCCATCTTGATTCTGATGGGCGTCAATGGAGTCATCATCTTCCAGACAATCGCCGCGCGGCGCGAGCCGAAGCTGTACGTCTCGCTCTGGTACATTGGCGGCAGCCTAGTGTGGATCGCCATGATGTTCTTTATCGGGCACGTCATGTGGCATCCGTTCACGACGTACTTGACGGCGGACGGCCACCGACATATCCTGTGGAACAACAATGCGGCCAACTTGCCGGACGGCGTCGTGACAAACTTCCAGCGCACAGGGTCGCTGGTCGGGCTGGACGACGCCGTCTTCAACTGGTTTTACGGGCACAACGTCTTCGGCCTGTACATCACCACAGGCGGCATCGCCATTGTCTACTACCTGGTTCCCAAGCTGGCGCGGCGCCCGCTCTACTCCCATCTGTTGTCCTTGATCGGCTTCTGGTCCATCGCGCTGTTCTATTCCAACACGGGAATGCACCACCTGCTGCAAGCGCCGATCCCGAACTGGCTCAAAGTGTTTGCAATCGTCGGCTCGGTCGCACTGATCATCCCAGTCTTCTCCTTCAGTGTGAATATCTACATGACCATGCGCGGTCAGTGGGGGCAACTGCTGGAGAATATCCCGCTGCGTTTCACCCTGACCGGCGCGTTCTTCTACCTGGCGGCCTCGTTCCAGGGAACGGTGCAGTCCTTGATGGCCGTGAACCGCTTCGTGCATTTCACGCAGTGGACGATCGCGCACGCGCACATCGCCTTGCTGGGCGCCTTCGGATTTATCGCGTCGGGGGCCATGGTTTACATGGTGCCGCAGATCGTCCGCAAGCCGTTGTGGAGCCGGAACCTGGCGGACACGCAATACTGGCTGATGCTGCTTGGCATCAACCTCTACTTCTGGGCCATCACGGCCGCAGGTCTGGCGCAGGCCAGCGCCTGGGTGACGCTCGGGGAGCAAGTGGTCAAAGCGTACCCTGTCGTGAAGCCGTATTTTTACCTGCGCTCGGCGGCTGGGGGAATGATTGTGGTCGGGGTCATCATGCAGCTTATCAACCTGTGGATGACGATCCGCCAGACGCCGCCGGACGGGGCAGGGAAGCGGCGCAAGGAGATCGCCGAATTGCAGGAGCTTTCCGCATCACCCTCGCACTTTGACGACCGCACCGTCGCCGTAGATTAGAAAATAAGCAGAACCGCTTCGCCATGAAAATGACCCCGCTGACAGTCCTGTTCGGCTCTTTCCTGATCTTATTCACCGTCGTCATCGCCATCGGTATCGTGCCGGTCGCCGTGTTCAACCCGCCGCCGTCGCCGAACGCGCACCGCTACACGGTGCAGGAGCTGAAAGGGCGCGAGATTTACGTCCAGAACGGCTGCGTCTACTGCCACTCGCAGGACACGCGGGCGATGGACTGGGGCGAGGGCAGCGGCCTGGCCGCACAGCCGGGGGATTACGCTTACGACTCGCCTCACCTGGTCGGCTCGTCGCGCAACGGGCCGGACCTGATGCGCGAGGGGGGCTATCACACGGACGACTGGCACTGGGCGCACTTTCAGAACCCGCGCTACACGCGCCCGCAGTCGTTCATGCCGTCTTTCAGCTACATCCGGGGTGAAGACCGCATAAATCTCATCGCTTACATCCAGTGCCTGGGCGGCAAGGATGGGCTAAAGCGAGCCGATCAGCAGAGGCAGCTCAAGGTCAATCTGGTCAAGTATTATCAGAAAGGTCCGGCGGAGAACCTGCCTTACCTCAATTCGACGTTTCCGAGTTCCTGGCTAGTCATGCCGAACCCTGAGCCTGTGACAGTCGGGTCCGTAGAGCGAGGGCGCGTTTTGTACGTCGCGTACTGTGCCGGGTGTCACGGTGAGCACGGCGACGGGCGCGGGCCGTCCAAACCGTATCTCAGCCCGCCGCCGATGGACTTCACCTTGGTGCAGGCGTCGGGAGCGAACCCACAGGGCGGTCAGCCGGGCTACCATTACGATTACCGCAAGAACGAGGTCAGCTCGATCTCGAACGGCGCGATCTATTACGCCGTCCTGTACGGCATCCCTGGCAGCGCGATGCCTCAGTTCAAGGGACAACTGCCCTCAGAAAAGATTTGGGATGTCGGCAACTACGTCGGCTGGGCCTTCATGGGCTGGAAGATGGAGCCGAACAGCGGGCGCTACGAGGAACTGGCGCAGCGTCCGTGGGAGCACACCTGGGAGGTCGGGCAGAACTGGGTGGCGGAGAAACCTCTTCCAGTCGCTTCTTCGCAGCCTTTCCTCAAGAAAAGAGGGTAGGAGTAGGCAGAAAAAGCCCCCGGCAGACTGCCGGGGGCTTTTTCTTATTAGACCTCTAGCGAAAGTCGGCCTGGCCTGAAGGCGGGGCATATTCCCGGCTGCGCCTAAGCCGCTCCTTCGGGGCTGGGAATAAGGCATCTGATAACCGGGATTTATTTTATAGCCCCGAAGGGGCGGCCAATCCGAATAGCCCGGCCCTTCAGGGCCGGGTAGGACTTACGCAAGCGGTTTATTAGAGGCCGGACTGGTCGAAGCGCTTACTTACGGCGTCCCAGTTGACCGTGTTCCACCAGGCGGCCAGGTAGTCGGGCCGCTTATTCTGGTACTTGAGGTAGTAGGCGTGCTCCCACACGTCGTTGCCAAGTATGGGGAAGTGGCCCTCGCTCATGGGGTTGTCCTGGTTGGCGGTGCTGACCACGGCCAGCTTGCCGTCGGCGGTCTTGACCAGCCAAGTCCAGCCGCTGCCGAAGCGCTTGACGCCGGCGTCGTTGACGGCGGCTTTGAGGGCATCCAGACTGCCGAAGGCCGCGTTGATCGCTTCGGCCAGCGCGCCCGTCGGCGCACCACCGCCGCCCGGCCCCATGATCTCCCAGAACATGGTATGGTTGACATGACCGCCGCCATTGTTGCGGACAGCGGCTTTGATGTCCTCGGGGACTGAGTTCAGGTCTTTGAGCAGTTCTTCGGGCGACTTGCCGGACAGCTCCGGGTGCTTCTCGATGGCGGCGTTAAGATTGGTGACATACGCCTGGTGATGCTTGTCGTGGTGCAGGTGCATGGTCTGCTCATCAATATGCGGCTCCAGCGCGTCATACGCATACGGGAGCGGCGGGACTTCAAATGCCATGGGGGTGACTCCTTCTTCGGTGATAGACTTTCGTGGCTTGCCCGCAAAAATGCGGGGCCTTGAACCTTAGTTCGCCGTCGGCCCAGCTCATTCCTCCTCGCGAAAGAATGCTTCCACCTCGGCAATGTCGAAGACGCGGCGGGCGGGAGGCAGGAAGCGCAGGAACCGCTCCCCATACGCCTTGCGGACCAGCCGCGTGTCCAGGATGGCGACGACGCCCCGATCCTGGCTGGTGCGGATCAGCCGGCCAAAGCCCTGTTTGAGCCGGAGCTGCGCCTGGGGCAAGGCGAAATCGCCGAACCAGTCGCCGCCCGACTGGGTGATCTCGTCTACGCGGGCTTTGTGCAGCGGGCTGTCCGGTACGGCGAAAGGGAGCCGGTCAATGATGACCAGCCGCAGGTTCGCGCCGGGAACGTCCACGCCCTCCCAGAAGGATTGTGTGCCGAGCAGGACGGCATTTTCTTCCTCCTTGAAAATCTGGACAAGGCGTGCGTTCGGCATCTCCCCCTGCCGGAGAAGGGGGTAGGGGAGGTCGGACTGCGTCAGGTGCTCGTAGGCGGCATTGAGGGCGCGGTAGGAGGTGAACAGGAGGAACGCGCCGCCGCGCGAGGCTTCGAGCAGGGCCAGCATCTCGTTGGCCGAATCGTAGGCATAACCGGGATCGTCCGAGGGAACCGGCAGGTGGCGCGGGACATACAGCAGGCAGCGCTTGGCGTAGTCGAAGGGTGAGCCGACAACCGTCTCGGTCACACGCGAGTCGGCGTCAGGGATGCCCAGCCGCTTGCGGATATAGCCAAAGCCGCCGTCGGTGGAAAGCGTGGCCGAGACGAGGGCCGCGCCGACTGATCGCGGCTCTTTCCACAGAGCCGCTTGCAAGATCGGGGCGACCGAGATCGGCGTCCAGTGGACCGTCGCCATCGGCCCACGCCGCCCGGCCCGCCCCAGCGACCCCCAGCGGACGAAGTTCGAGTCGTCGCCGCCGAAGGCTAAGGTCAGTTCTTCTTTGGCGCGGACGCACTGCCGACGCAGGCCGTCAATGCGGTCCTTCAGCGCGGGATGGCCGCCCGCGTCCTGCTTGAGCAGTTCCAGAGCGACGCCGTCCAGCAGCAGACTGACGGCGGCGGTCTGAAAACGCGCGGACTGGAGCGATTCCTCGCCTCTCATGATGTCGGCGACGAAAAACTCGGCCCGGCCGCCGCGCAGGAGCGGGTCGAAGAGCGACTGGGACTGGGCTTCGATGGCCTTTAGCCGGTCCATGTTCATGTCGAGCTGCCGGGCCACGCGGCGGAGCTTGTCCATCAGGACCGGGAGGCGCGAAGACGAAAAGGCAACGCCGAAGGCGGCGGCCGCCGCCGTCTCCAGGTGGTGCGCTTCGTCGAAGACCACGAAGTCATAGTCTGGGAGGAGCTTGGCGTCCGGCTCGCCGCTGCGCCGGACGGCGAGGTCGCTGAAAAAGAGGGCATGGTTGACCAGCAGGAGGCTGGCTTCCTGCGCCTCGCGGCGCATCCGGTAGTAGAAGCAGCGGTCAAAGAAACGGCATTCCTGCTTCTTGCAGGTGTCGGGATTGGCGCGGATGTCGGCCCATCCGGGGTAGGTGAAGTCCAGTTCAGCGACATCGCCGCGTTCCGACGTGCGGCTCCAGGCGGCGATGCGGGCGAACTCAGGGTCTCCGACAGTCCACAGGTCGGACCGGGCGGCGTCCATGTCCTGGAGGCACAGGTAGTTGCCGCGTCCCTTCACCACGGCGGCCTCTACGGGCGACTTCCAAACCGATTGGACGAGGGGAACGTCTTTCTCGGCGAGCTGCGCTTGCAGGGCAAGCGTGTGCGTCGAGACCACAATGCGGCAGCTCGGCTTGGCACGCTGTAGAGCCGGGATCAGGTACGCCAGCGTCTTTCCAACTCCTGTTCCAGCCTCAATGAGCGCAACCCCGCTGCCAGCCGCCAGGGCGGCGTCTACAGCCGCAGCGACAGTCTGCTGCTGCGGGCGGGCGGCGAAGCCCGGCAGGGCGCGTTTCAGAAGGCCCTGATCGCCGAAATAGCGCGAAAGGTAAGTGCGTGTTGGCATGATTCTCCCTGCCCATAGATATTCTCGAATATTTTTTTACGAAGCAAACACCGGGTTTGATTTGCCAACATCTGAGGTATAACGAAGCAGACAATACCGGACACCCTACGAGTCCCGCAATTTTCTATGTCCTGACATGGATAAAGCGGGGCGGGGTCGGTTCATTCTGTGAAAAGGAGCATTTTCAAAATATGCAAACCCGAAAGATCACCCACAATTGGGCAATCGCCTCAGCAGTCGCCGCCATGCTGGCAGCCTCTACCGCCGGGGTCCGTGCCCAGGATGCGTCCACCCCTGGAACATCCACGCCTCCCGGTACTTCCGCTACTTCCGGCAGCGCCGGCACGGGACCTGTCGCGACGGGGACAATGGATAACTCCACTGCCGCTTCAAACGGAAGCGCCACGGGGACTTCCGGCAACACGAGCACAAATGGCAGCATGAGCACGAGCGGCAACATGAGTACGGGCGGCAACATGAACACCGGCTCGATGTCCGGCGGCATGATGAGCGGCTCGATGGGGACCAACTACTCCATCCTGAGCAATCCCGCCTACGACTATATAGACTTGCAGCAGGCAAAGGCTCGCGGCCTATCCGACAGCCAGATCGCGACTATCGCCAAGATCAGCAAAGAGTCCGGTGAATCATTCCGCATGGTCTCCTCCGCCGTCGAGCGCGGCCAGACCTTCCCATCCCTGGCCGGGGAGTATAACCTGAAGCTGGCTGACGTCTATAGCGCCGACAAAGAGAAGCAGGAGATCGCGGACTACATCTCCACCTATGAATCCATTGGTACGAAGAATGGTTCCAGCAGCATGCCTATGACGGGCAGCATGGACACGAGCAACATGAGTGGCTCCGGCATGAGCGGCGGGATGTCCGGCAACATGGGGACTACCCCGGCACCCATGACCGGGTCCGGCACAACGGGCAGCATGCCCGGCACCCCGGCGCCCATGAGCGGCGGCATGTCCTCCAACATGGCGACGATGGACATCGTGGACACCGCCATGGCCGCCAAGAACCTGACAACGCTGGTCAAGGCACTGCAAGTTGCCGGCTTGGTCGAGACGCTGAAAGGCGCCGGCCCGTTCACCGTCTTCGCGCCTACGGACCAGGCATTCTCTCGGCTGCCCGCCGGGCAGCTTGACGCGCTCCTGGCTGACCCCGCCAAGCTGAAGACGATCCTGACCTACCATGTCCTCCCCGCCAGCATCATGGCCGCCGATGCCATGGCGATGACCAGCCCGACCTCGCCTCCCACCGTTCAGGGCGGGACGCTCCAGGTCACCAAGGGTCGCCGGGGCCGCCTGCGGGTCAACGATGCCACTGTCACCAAGGCTGACATCAAAGCCAGCAACGGCGTCATCCACATCATTGACCGGGTGCTGATGCCTCCGATGGACATGGCGGCTCCCGCCGCCGGGACGACGGGAACGGACACCACGACGCCCGCCCCGGCCACACCCGCTCCGGGAACCACGCCGACGCCCGGCACTACGCCGACGCCCGGCACTACGCCGACGCCCGGCACTACGCCGACGCCCGGCACTACGCCGACGCCCGGCACTACGCCGACGCCCGGAACCACGCCGACGCCTGGAACCGCCCCTGCTCCTACGCCGGCTCAGTAAACAATGTCCTCTGACGGCTGCCCCTGGAACAGCATTTGCTGTTCCAGGGGCTTTCTTTTTGTAGCACTGATGGCGCTGTCGCACCAGAGTGGGACCAGGCAGAGCGCTCCGGCGACGACTCCGGCATCGTTAAGCGCCACGCAGGCGACGATGCCGACTATGCCGGCAATGCGGAGCGCCCGTTCTTCAGGCATTGGCGTCCGTAGTCGCCGCCACATCAACACTAGGCAGAGCAATCCCCCCCATAGAGAGCTGGCCCAGGCGCTATGGAAAGCGAGGCGGCCTTCCACGGTCAGCTTCCGCCCTATAATGTCCCCGGCTTCGGGCCAGCCGCCGGTCTGGATGCGCCGGACGGCCTCGCCCATGTGCGAATGCGTGCCATATCCCGCGAACGCATCACCGATAGCCGCAAGCGTTAGGGTCGCGACCGCGCTCGCGCCGAGAAGCAGAACTGCGCGTACCGACCACCGGCCACCGAGCAAAGCAAATCCGAGCGCCCCAAAGGCAGCGAGGGAGACAGCTAACCCTCCCGCTTTCGCACCCACACTGGCCGAACCCAGCAGCAGACTGACCATTCCCAGCAGCAGAAGGAGCGTACAGCGGGCGCGTCCGAACGACCGCCACAGACGGCTCGTGAGGACGAGCAACGCCCCGACAAGCGCGCCCATCGCCTCATTGCCGATGCCATAGTAACGCGCCCCTTCGATGGCCGAGTAACCGAGCAGCCCGCGCTGCATCAGCCGGCTGCCGGTCAGCATATCCCCGACCAGTGCCGCCGCGAGGACAGTCAGCACGATGAAGGCCGCTTTGCGCGCCCCGGACCGCCTCGTCAGCGTCCAGGCCGGCACCAGGAGCAGGCCGAACCAGAGGAGGAGTGACAGGACGGTCGTGCTGAACACGAGGGCGGCGAGAAGGGCCGGAGGGACGACAGGCCAGAAGCGGGGCAGCCGCTTCCGCATGGCAAGTGCGGTCCCGCCGAGCATCCAAACGGCAAGCACGACCGCCAGATAGGGCAGGATCTTCATGCCCTGCGCTTGGCCGACCGCCTGGCCCTCCAGGGCGCGCGCTTGCCGCTCCGCATCGGGGGCGGCGACCGCGACCCAAACTGCGCCGAACGGTCGGACCGGAAAGTCTTCTCGCCGGATGCCGAAGTAGGCGCCGACAGTGGGCGCGAAGTCAGTATTGACGACCAGGCCCGCCCGGCGGGTGGATGGGGAGCGGAGCAGCCCGGCCGCGACGCCATCGCCCCATTCCAACGCGGGTGTCAGGCGCCGCCCGCGCCGGTAATCGTCATCCCCGGCAAAGGAAGACAAAACGAGGAGACGGCCATGCAGGCGGGCGACTTGGGCAGCAGCACTGCCGATCAAACTGTCAGCGCCGGGAGGGTCTGAGCCGGCATCCCAGATCAAGCACTTCCCCTCCGCCGCCTTCAAAGACTCGGCAGGGCGGATCGTGCCGTCGCTCCCCGCCGCGATGCCGGCGGCGAAAGGCCCGCCGCCGGCAGAGGTCTGCACACCTTTGACTGCCAGCGCGTCCGCGAGATCGCCGAGCCGGAGATGGTAGCCCAATCGTTCGTTGGCGCGCAGGATTGCGGGCCAATGGACGTTGACATCCCGGCCCGGCAGTGTCCGCCGGGCGGTTCGCCGGGTGAGGAGGTCGCCCGCTGACACCGCGACACCGGGAACGGCTGCCGACAGCGGAAGAAAGTCGGTAGCTTCAGGACCGCCTGCTGCGCGCGCCCCTGCGCCCAGCGTCAGGACCGCGCTTTCCGGCGTTTCGCGGGTGTGGTCGTTCGGGAGGCGGGCGGTCCGCGAGTTCATCACGGCCAGCGCACCCGTCGCCATGAGATGGTGCAGATGCGGCGCGTCGGCGGCCCGCCAGCCTTGCAGGCTGGTCCCCGGCAGCAGGATGACGACGAACGGCGGCTGTGCCCCGGCGGGTGACACCAATCCCAACAGCAGGAAGAGGAGCAGCCGGAAATGCTTCATGGGCGCGTCAGGGCGGCATCCAGCGCCTGGCGGACGGTATCCACCCCGATCACCTTCAGGTCCGGCGTCCGGCGCAGTCCGGCCTTGTTGCGGGCGCAGATGATGGCCTGGCGAAAGCCCATGCGCGCGGCCTCGCGCAGCCGCAGGTCCATGTGGCCGACGGCGCGCACTTCGCCGCCCAGTCCGACTTCCCCGGCGAAGATCGTGGTGGAGTCCACGGGCCGCTCCTGGAAGTTCGAGGCGGCGGCGACCGCGACCGCGAGGTCGGCGGCCGGCTCGTCCACGCGCACGCCCCCGGCGAGGTTGACGAACACGTCCTGGTTCGCGAGGCTGATCCCGACGCGCTTTTCCAGAACGGCGAGGATCAGATTGACGCGGTTGGCGTCCACGCCCGCAACCGTGCGGCGCGGGTTGGAGAGGTAGGAGGGCGCGACCAGGGCCTGCACTTCGATCAGGAGGGGCCGGGTCCCCTCCACCGTCGCCAAAACGGCGGAGCCGGCGGTGTTCCCATTCCGCTCGGCCAGCAGCATCTCGGAGGGGTTAGGGACCTCGACCAGTCCTTCCTCGTGCATCTCGAACAGCCCCAGCTCGTCCGTCGAGCCGAACCGATTCTTGACGGCGCGCAGGATGCGGTAGGTGTAATGCCGGTCTCCTTCAAAGGTCAGCACCGTGTCTACCATGTGTTCCAGGACGCGCGGCCCGGCCAGCGCGCCGTCTTTAGTGACATGTCCGACCAGAAAGATGGGGATGCCCTCGCCCTTGGCAACCTGGGCAAGTTGGGCGGTGGCGGCGCGGACCTGGGAGACGCTGCCCGCCGAGGACTCGATCTCGGGGTGCTGCATCGTTTGGATACTGTCAATGATAACGAATAGGGGCCGCTCCGCTTGAATGGTCGCCGCGATGAGCGTCACATCCGTCTCGTTGTGCAGCAGCAGGTCGCCTCCCGTGATGCCCAGCCGCTCCGCCCGCAGCTTGATCTGCGTCGCCGACTCCTCCCCTGAGACGTAGAGCGTCTTGCCGCCGCGCGTAGCAAGCTGGCCTGCGACCTGAGTCAGCAATGTAGACTTCCCCACTCCAGGATCGCCGCCGATGAGCGTGAGCGCGCCGCGCACGATGCCGCCGCCCAGCACGCGGTCGAACTCGCCCATACCGCTGAGGATGCGGCCTTCCTCGGAGGGGGAGGGAACGTCGCCCAACCGCTGCGGCTTGTTCTGCCCGACAAAAGAAGTCGGCAGCGCGGCGCGGGCGCCCAGTGATTTCAGAGGCGCGGCGATGACTGTTTCCTCCAGTGTCCCCCATTCGTCGCAGGAAGGGCACTTGCCGAGCCACTTGGGGCTTTCGTGGCCGCACTGCCGGCAGATATATCGCGTTTGCGCTTTCGCCATGCCCCATTGTACCTGATTTGACAGGGCGCCCCGTTTCTGCTAGAATCGGCTGTCAAGATGTGTCGGAGTAAAATGTGTCGGAGTAAGGAGTATTGTTCCATGCCAACCGTGCCGGAGACGCTAAAGGCGCTGTACGCCTTGCAACTCGTTGACAGTCAGGTCCACAAGGCAAAACGGGCGCAGGCCGCCCTGGACAACGGCACGGCAGCCACGGCGGCGGCCGAGGCGGCCCGCGCGCAGGCGCAGCTTAAGCGAAGTGATTGGCAGAAATCTTCCGGCGACTTGAAAGACAGCGAGCTGAAGTCGGCGGCGGTCGAAACCAAGCGCAAGAATTATCAGCAGAAACTTTACCAGGGGACGGTGACTAATCCGAAGGAACTGGCGAACATCGAGAAAGAGATCGAGGCGCTGGGGCGGCAGCGGTCGGACCTGGACGGGCGGATTTTGGAGTTGATGGACGAGGCCGAGCAGGCGCAGGCGGCCTTGACGGTGGCAGAGGAGCAGGCGCGGCAGGCCGATGGGCACCGAGCTGGGGTGGTCTCGTCCTTTCAGTCACGGTATGCGGCGCTCGACCTGGAACTGGCTGACCTAGCCCGGCAGCGGCGGGAGGCGGAGGCGGTGGTCGAGGACAAAGCGGCACTGAAGCGCTACGAGGCCATTCGCGCCAAGCCGGGCGGTGTCGGGATCGCCCGGATCGAGGGCAATGCCTGCGGCGGGTGCCACATGACTCTGTCCTCGACCGCAATCAAGGCTGTCAAAGAAGGTGTGCAGATGCAGACTTGCGAGAACTGCGGCAGGCTTCTGACCGCCTGACGCACCCGAAGTTGTGATCTGCCTGACCCGAGGAACGATGCCCATACCACCCTTGCTCCGCTGTTGTCGGCTGTTTTCTGTGCTCTCCCTGCCCGCTGCTCAAGAACCCCAGCTACGACGCGATCACGTTTGCGCTGGACTCGAGCCGGGAACACGGTCCGGGCAGGGCGAAGTTTCTGTACCATGTGTCCGGTGTCCCGGTCCAGTACGTCATTGGTCCCGCCGGTAAGATCGTGAAAAGCTTCCTCGGCTACGGCCTCCTGATGACCGACCTAGCCGACGTGCTCACTGAGATGGTCGGGGCTGCGCGCCCCGCTTTTTTTGATCGTCCCGCGTGAGGTATACTCATCCTCATAGGAGATTGCTGCATGACACCGACCCCGCGCACCGCCCAACAAATTGCTGACGTGCTGATTGCCCGCGACCCGCTGCCGCCGCTGGTTCCGATCCAAGTGTTTGATGCGGCACTGACCGAGGAGATCGAGGCGACCGATGCTCCCGACTTGGTGAAGGTCGGGCTGCACCTGCTCAACGACGACCTTGTGACCAGCCATAAGCCTGCCCAGGTGCATGAGGGCGAGCCTCTGGCCGACTACTGGCACGCCATTATCCATCGCCGCGAGGGCGACTATGGCAACAGCCGCTACTGGTTCGGGCGCATCGGGCGCGCGACCATCCTAGCTCAAGTTTACGGCTCTGACCCAAACGCACCCACCGCCTTTGTCGAGCGCTGCCGTGTCGTGGGGCGCGGGCGTGACGCCGCCGCCGAGCAGTTCCAGCGGGCCGAATTGGCGCAGCTCCTCGCCTATGCCCAAAGCCAATCGTCCTAACCGCTTGATTTTGCCGCCGATTCCCTCTATAATGACTCTGCACGACCCATTTCCCAGCATCCAGCGCAAAGTCTAAAGTGAACCCACGCCATGTATGAAGAGTTTTACGGCCTGCGCGAGACCCCGTTCTCCGTCCAGCCCGACCCGCGCTACGCCTACCCGAGCGTCGAGCATAAAGTCTCGATCGCCAAGATGCGCTATGCCGTGGACCAGAAGCGCGGCCTGGCCGTACTGACGGGGCCGGTCGGGTCGGGCAAGACCACGATCGCCAACGGCCTCCAGATGACGTGGGACGACGACCCGACCAAGACGGTCGCTTTCCTGCCAGGCGCGCCGGTGCGGACGCCGGGGCAGTTTTTACGGCTCATCCTGGAAGCCTTCGGGACGCCTGCCCTGCGGACCGAGTCGCAGAACCGGCAGGCGCTGGAGCAGTTCCTTCTCGACGAGTACGGGGCGGGCCGTCACCCCGTCCTGCTGCTCGATGAGGGCCAAAACGTCGCCTCGCGCGTCATTGACGCCATTTCGGACCTGACCAACTTCCAGACGTCGCAGACCAAGCTCATCACGGTCGTCATGCTTGCCCAGGACAACCTGCCCAAGAAGCTGGAGCGGCACGACGCCTTCCGATCGCGCATCGCCGTCGTGGGCCGTCTGGACCCCCTGAACTTGGACGAGATGACCGACATGATCGCGTACCGGATCACGACGGCGGGCGGCGGTGCGATTGAAACTTATTTTGAGGCCCAGGCGCTGGCCGATGTCCACGCCATCACGCGCGGCGTCCCGCGCGACGTCTGCGTCCTGTGCGATGCCCTGTTCGTCAACGGCTACGTCCGCGACCAGCGCCTGATGACGCCCGCCCTTGTCGCCCGGACGCTGAACGAGATGAGCCGCGAGAAGAAATGGCCGGTCCAATTGAAGAACGCGACCAAATAACGAAATGGAAACGAAGATAAGCAGAACGAGGAGATTTCGCCCATGACTACGCTCGCCGAACTGCGCCTCGCCAATCTGCGGGAACAAAAGAAGTCCGCCCCCCAGCCTGCCGAAGCCGCCCCTGAATCGGCTACGGCCGCCGCGCCCGAGCCGCCGACGCCCGCCGTGCGCGGGGATGACCTGGTCCTCGCCCAGTACCTCACCGAGTCGGAGCCGTCAGCCGCCGAAGCGCCTGCCGACCCCGAGGCCGAGAAGAGCGCGGCGCTGATCGCCCGCGTCCACGAATGCCTTGCCCACAAGACGATGTACCCGACCGGAGCCAAAGCCACTGTAGACATGTCCCCCGCGCTCTTTCACCGCGCCAAGCGCTACTGCCTGGACCACGGCAACGTCACCCTGCGCCAGCTCTTTTTAGACCTGATGACGGCCTTTCTAGATGAGGAAGGATACTGACGCGCCCGTTTCTGACCATAATTCCCGCTCGGGTTGGTGCGGAGGAAGCCTTGATGATCACCGGACATTTCCCCGGCCCCGCACCGCCGCGCCCCAATGTCGGGTGGCGGCGACCAATGGCGCTGGTTGACAACGCACGCCGGGTTCTGCTCGCGACAAGAACGCTTGAAACGAACCTTTTTGCCGCCGTGGGCCGTTAAATAAGCAAAGCAGAGGATGAGAAAACGATGTCAGGACATAGCAAATGGCACAGCATCAAGCATCAGAAGGGCAAGGCCGACGCCGACCGGGGCAAGCTCTTCACCAAGCTCGCCCGTGAGATCATCGTCGCCGCTAAAGCGGGCGGCCCGAACCCTGATTCCAATATCACCTTGCGCGCCGCCATCACGCGGGCGCGGGCGATCTCGATGCCGCAGGACAACATCAAGCGCGCCATCGCGCGCGGGGCGGGCGGCGATGATACGGCGAATTATGAAGACCTGACGTATGAGGGCTATGGGCCGGGAGGTGTCGCCGTTCTGGTCAACTGCCTGACCGACAACAAGCAGCGCACAGTCGCCGAGGTTCGGGCCGCTTTTAATAGGTCCGGCGGGCGGCTGGCCGAATCGGGCAGCGTCGCCTACCTGTTTACGCCCAAAGGCATCCTCATCGTTGATCCCGGCGGCGCATCCGAGGACGCCGTGACCGAGGCCGCCATCGAGGGCGGAGCGGAGGACGTGCAGCCGACCGACGACGGCGGCTTCGAGATCACGGCGGCGCCCGGAGACCTGATCGGCGTGCAAAAGGCGCTGGACGACGCCCATATTGCCTACGCCTCCGCCGAGCTGACCATGCTGCCGCAGACGATGGTGGACATCGCCGGCAAGGAGGCCAGCCAGGTGCTGCGCCTGGTGGACACGCTGGAAGACAACGACGACGTCCAGAAGGTCTACGCGAACTTCGACATCTCCGATGCGGAGATGGAGGCAGTCGAAGGCGGCCGCTAAGAGAATGATCCGGCACTGGAAGTGCCGGCCTACTCCCAGTGAAAGTCGCTCCGCGACTAAGGAAGTGCTGGGGGGGCGTGTCTTCAGTGCCGAAGGCACTTTCACTTCGGGTAGACCGGTACTTCCAGTGCCGGTGGCAACGTGGGTACACCCTACGAGAATTGAGGCAGTCCCGATGATCCGGCCCGTCTGGCGTGTCCGCATTCTCCTCGCATGGGCGTTCTGCTGCTGTCTAGCGGGGGTAGGAGCGGCCACGGCACGGGCTGACGGCCCTGCGCTTACGGCTGTCTTCGGCATTGCCGGGCGCTATCGCCCCGGCGCCTGGTGCCCCGTGACCGTGACGGTCCGCAACCCGTCAGGTGACAGCATCGCCGGCCAGGTCCAGGCGCTGGCAGGGGCAGACTCGAACCGAGGCGGGGCAGGCGGGAACCGGACGTTGGGCGCGGCCCTCTTTGCGCGCCCTGTCACGGTCGCGACTGGGGCTGGCCCGCAGTCCTTTCAGCTTTACACGCGCGGCCTGGACCCCGGCCGCGACAGCGTCACCGTGCAGCTCGTTGAAGGCCGTCCGCGCGGCGACGGGCGCGCGCTGGCGCAGGCCAACACGCAGGACACGAAGACCTCGCAGGCCATCACGGGAACGCCCGCCAGCGAGTATGATCCGCTGCTGGTCGGCTTTGGCGGCGACCCCGGCGCGTTCATCTCTCTGAACGGACGGCAGCTAGGTGTTGCCCATGTCGGCGCTCTGGGTGTCGTGTCAGGCAGCCAGCTCCCGCCCGGATCGCTCTCGCAGACCGGCGCTGCGCCCACCTCGGTGCAGGTGGCGGAGGCGACGGGAACTGACCTGCCCGACAAGGCGGCCGGCTACGGCGGCGTGGACGCCTTCCTGCTCCGCAGCGATGCCCCCCTGGATGCGCTGACCGAGGCGCAGGCGGACGCGCTGCGCGGCTGGGTGGCGGGCGGCGGGCATCTGGTCGTCTGCGGCGGCGTGGACCCCAGTCGTTTCGCCTCGTCCTTCTACAACGGCTTGCTGCCCGCGAGTGTCGGGGCGGCGCGTCCTGCCGTCTCGCTGCCCGGCGCCGGCCCCGTTGGCGCTCTGACGCTGACCCCTAAACCCCTGCCGGGCGTCCGCGTTTTGGCTTCCGCCCCGGATGGCTCGCCCCTGGTCATCGCCGGCCCCTACGGCGCGGGCTGCGTGACGCTGACGGCGTATGATCCGACGGCCAAAGGGTTCCAGTCATCCACCTTCGACGGCGGGGCGCTCTGGCGGATGTTGCTGACGGCGGGACCCGCCGCGTCCGCCGCCATGCTGCCGCATGTCGCCGCCCGCGAGGAGAACTACCACCCCGGCTATTACTACGGCGTGGACTCGCATCTTCTGTCCGACGCGGTCATGCGCGGGCCGTCGCTGGACGCGCCCGGAACCGAGGTCATCGGCCTGTTCCTGCTCGTTTACCTCATCGCCCTGGTCCCCGCCAACTACCTCATCCTCAAACGCCTGGACCGCAAGGAACTGGCCTGGGTGACGATCCCGCTCCTCGTCCTGCTCTTCGTGGTCGGCACGTTCGGCGTCGGCTACGCCGCCAAAGGCGGCTCCGTCTTTGTCAACCGCGCCGCCATCGTCGAAACGACGGCGGGCCGGCGCGAGGCGGGCATCTACGCCGAGCTGGGCCTGTTCTCGCCGCACCGGACGGCCTATGACCTTTCGCTGCCCGGCGCGAACGCCCTGGCCGCCATTCCCAACCCCGGCTTTTCCTATGGCTACCGGGGCGGCTCGAACGCGGACACGCAGGCTTACGGCCTGACCAAGTTTGTCCAGGCCCCGGAGGGCGCGTCCCTGCTCGATACCTCGGTCAACATGTGGGCCATGCGCGCCTTCGACGTGCAGGCGACCGAAGACCTGGGCGGGACCGTAGACAGCACGCTGACGGAACAGGGCGGCTCGTCCGCCGGCGGCGCGGGCGTTAGCCACGTCACCGGCACTATCACCAACCACCTGTCCCACGCGCTGGCTGGCTGCGTCCTGCTCTGTGGCGGCCAGTGGCAGCCGCTTGGCAACCTCCCGCCCGGCGCGAGTGTGCCTGTTTCCAGCATGAGCACCGGCGGGGCAGGGTCTGGCGGGGGCCTGTCCGGCCTCCCGGTGAGCGGACCCATGGGCGGAAGCGATGCTCAACGCGACATCCGCGCGCGGATGCAGGCGGCCCTCGCGGATTATGCGCGCTCGCTGGGCCAGCAAAACACCAACAACGGTCAATTCTACAGCGGCGGTCCAGCCCAAGCCCCCGCTGTCTACGCGCCTTCGTCCGGCGAGGCCCTGCTGCTGGGCTGGAGCGACGACCCCGCGCTGGCCGGCCCCGCCCCGCGCGTGGACGGGCGGGCGGTCCACGAGAACGTCGTCAGCCTCGTCATCATCCACCTGCCGATCACGGGCGCGCGGATCGTGGCCGCCGCGCCCTCGCCGTCGAATAGGCCGGTGCGCCGGACGTTCGGCATAGGGCGCCAGTTCCCCTTTCCCTCGCAACAGCAGGTCGCCGCGTTGGGCGCGAGCTTCGGCGCGACCTCCCGCGCCGCGCCGCTCTACAAGTCGGCCATGGACGCCCACAACCTGGCACTCGCCCGCCGCTCACTCGGCAAGTCCATACACTTCCATGGGGTGGTCAGCCAGGTCTACGAGGACCCGACGCATCGGACTCTGGTCGTTGACTTCGACCCGCAGTACACGCACGCCCTCACCGCCGTGCTGACCTTCCGTGGTTACCTTCAGTTCCCCGCCATGCGGACGCTCCAGGGCCGCGAGGTCGTCATCTCCGGCCCGCTCATCCAATATCAAGACAAGACCGCCGTCATGCTCACCCAGCCAGGCCAGATACAGGTCGTCCACTGACATGGGATTTTTCACCGACAACCCGGTCCTGGAGCGCGAGGTGCGGGGGCGGCTGCGGCTGCGGCGCAAGGGCGCGGGGCGGGCCATCCCCGTCGTCGCCTGGCCCATCGCCCTAGTCGCCTTCTACTTCTACGCGCGCGGCCTGAGCGCCATCGGGCGCGGCACGAGTCGGGACGCGCAGGACCTCCTGCCCGTCCTGGTGTATGGCGTGCTGACCCTGATTGTCCTGCTGGCGCCCGCGCTGGCCTCGACCGCTATCACGCAGGAGCGAGAGCAGCAAACATGGGACGCGCTGGCGACGACCCGGCTGTCGGCCTGGGAGATATTGTTCGGGAAGTGGGTGGGGCGGCAGCTCATCCCCTGGCTGATGATCGCGCTTGCTTTCCCATATTTGCTCACCTGCACCGTCCGGGGAGAGTTGGGGGCGGCGCTTCTGCCTGCCACGCTGGTCTTTCTCGTCGTGACCACAACCTTTTACAGCGCGCTCGGCCTGCTCTGCTCGTTCCAGGCGCGGCGGACGGCGGGCGCGACGGCGACCGCCCTGACCGTCACCGCCTTGCTCTGCGTCGGAACCCTGGTCGTGGATCAGGTCATCGGGATCTTCATGTCGCACCCTGGGCAGCGCGGTAATTCGTCCGTGCTGTGGCTCAACCCTTTCTTCGCACTTAACGCACTCCTGTCGTGGCTGGACCAGAGCAGTGCCAATCAAGGCGGCTCTGGATACCCCGTTGAGCCTAACCCGCTGGTCGCCGGCTCCTACCTACTTGTAAGCGTCGCCGCCACCGGCGCCGCCCTGCGCTTCATGGTCAGCCGCTACCAACAGGCAGTCCGTGAGCGGACGTAAGGACAAATATGGGCCTGTATCGGGTCACGATGACGATTAACTTGGACGTCCGAATCACTGAGGGCAACGCTACCATTGATCCTCGTCCGGCGCTCCAGGGCGATCACCCTCAGTCTGCCTTGAACCGTGCGGTGTGGATGTGGCTGAAAGGCATGAGTCGTGCCGAGCGTAAGGCGCTCGGCATGGGCCGCTCCATGATTCTGAAAAACGATATGCGCGTCATCGAAATCAAGCCGGACGGGGAGCCGGAAGAATACCAGCATGATTAAGATCAACCACCTGCACAAAGAATACAAAGGCCTCACGGCTGTCAAGGACCTCAGCCTGCATCTGGAAGCAGGGGACATCTTCGGCTTCATCGGCCCAAATGGAGCCGGCAAGACGACGACGATCAAGATGCTCGCCACGCTGCTCAAGCCGACGTCCGGGACGGCGCTGATTGACGGCATTGATGTCGTCGAGAACCCCGAAGCCGTGCGCGGGCGGATCGGCTACATGCCCGCCTTTTTTGGCATCTACGACGACATGCGGGTCTGGGAATATCTGGACTTCTTCGCGGGCGCGTACCGGCTGCCGAAGCCGCAGCGCCCGCGCATCATAGATGACGTGCTCAATCTCACAGATCTGGGAGGAAAAAAAGACAACTATGTGGAAGAATTATCCACCGGCATGAAGCAGCGGCTGTGTCTCGCGAAGACGCTGATCCACGACCCTAAAGTCCTGCTCCTGGACGAGCCGGCGTCGGGCCTGGACCCACGCGCGCGCATCGAGATCAAGGAGCTGTTCAAGGAGCTGAAGGCGATGGGCAAGACCATCATCATCTCCTCCCACATCCTGCCCGAGCTGGCCGACTTCTGCAACAAGGTCGGTATCATCGAGCGCGGTGAACTTCTGGTTTCGGGCGATGTCCAGGACATCATGGCCCAGGTGACCGGCGGCAAGACGCTGGAAATCAAGCTGCTGGATGGGACGGAGCGGGCGATGGAGATACTCGCGGATGCGCCCGGCGTCCGCGCCGTCCGCCCGGTGAACGCCCATCTGCACGTCGAGTTCACCGGCGACCTGGAGGCGCAGGCGAGCTTAAACAAGCTCCTGGTAGACAGCGGCCTGCGCGTCCAGACCTTCTCCGAGCAGGAAACGGACCTTGAAGACATCTTCATGAAGGTGACGAAAGGACTCGTTCAGTAGGCAAGGAGACCTTTCAATCAGGTAAGCCACGGCCTCAAGGAAGCGGACGCGGCTGCCGGAAACGGGCAGTACACGATGATACGAGTGGGCATTTTGGGACTGGCCCGCCGCGAAGGGACTTTCTCAGAGGTGGGCCTGCGCTCTTGGGAAGAGGCGGGCTGCGCTGCCGTCGAGCGTGTCCTGATAACAGCGGGCGCGGGCCTTTATACCGTCCATCGCCCGCTCGTCATCCGCAGCGCGCGGGCCGAGGTCGAGCGCATCCTGCGCGACTGGTGCGATGTCCCCAACGAAGCGGCGCGGTGCGACCTGATTCTGACTGTCGGCGGGACAGGCTACTCGGATGCGGACGTGATGCCCGAAGCCACGCAGGCGCTTCTCAAGCGCCCGGCGCCCGGCATCATCGAGATCCTGCGGCGCGCGGCGATGGATGCCGGTCAGCCTCAGGCGACTATCTCGCGCGGCGTCGCCGGGATGCGTGGGCGGACCCTGCTCGTCAACCTGCCGGGGATCGTCAAGGGCCTGGCCGATGAAGACAGCCTCGTGATCGCCACACAGACCTTGATGCTTTTCCTGCCGGATGTGCTGGCGGCGATCCAGGAATGAAAAGGCCGGAGCCGGTTGACCCTGGCCGGTGAAAAATGATATACTAGACGCATGACGAAGTCGCCCTGCGATCTCTTCGGCCACGCCCCTGCCTCGATCCTTGCGCCCGCATCGCCCGACGAGGCCCAGGAAATCGTGCGGCAGGCGGCGGGGAAAGCTGTCGTGCCCTGGGGTGGGGGAACGCGCCGGCATCTGGGCCATCCGCCCGCCCGCTATGACCTGGCGCTCTCCACGCAGAAGCTGGATCGGATTACAGACTATGCACCCGCCGACCTGACCGTGACGGCGCAAGCGGGTGTGACGCTGGCTGAGTTGCAGGAGACTTTGTCCGCGCACGGGCAGTTCCTGCCGCTCGACATCGCTCTGCCGGACCGGCAGACGGTCGGCGGCATGGTTGCGACACGCGCGGGTAGCTTGCGCCGCCTCACCGGCGGCAGTGTCCGCGACTCGCTGCTGGGCGTCTCGGTCCTCAACAGCCGAGGCGAATGGGTCAAAGGCGGCGGCAAGGTGGTCAAGAACGTCGCCGGCTATGACCTCCCCAAACTTTACTGTGGCTCGTTCGGAACCCTCGGTCTGATCGTCGAGGCCACCTTCAAAGTCGCGCCGCTGCCTCCTACGTCGGCCACAGTCGTCCTGCCGTTGGCCCCGGATCACAACAGCGAGGATGTTCTGGACCGCCTCCTGGCGTCCGAGCTAACGCCCTCCTTCCTGTTCCTGCTGAATTCCGCCGCAGCCAAAGCCGTCTTGCCGGCCTCGTCCCCGGCGCAGTACATCGTCCTCGGCTTCGATGGGGACCCGGAGGCCGTCGCCTGGCAGATCGAAACGCTGGGAGCTGCTGCGCTGCCCGAAGATGCCGCCTTCTCCGTCCGCGCCCGCTTGCGTGACTTTGCCCTGGATGACGCGCCGATGTCGGCCTCGTTCCACATTCTCTCGTCCCAGGTTGGTGCGTTCTCCCGTATGGTTGAGTGGACCGCCCGCCGCGCCGGGTTCGGCGCCCAGGTGGCCGCCGATGCTGCCCTGGGCCTGATGACCGCGCATTTCGCGCCCACCCGCGAGGACGCCGACTGGGTTGTTTTCTACGCCGATCTGAAAGACAAAGCCGACCGCTGCGGCGGCAGCTTTATCATCGAGCGAATGCCGGACGTCCTGCGCGACCGTGACACACCCGTCTGGTCGCCGCTCCTGTCCGATTTCGGCCTGATGGCCCGCCTGAAAGACATGTTAGACCCGGACCGGATGTGGAATCCGGGCCGCTTCGTCGGGAGATTATAAAAACATGACTCACTGGAGGAGAACTTGCTATGGCTGCCCTCAGCCCGAACCAGATGCAGAAGAAAGTGGAACAGGGGCAGGCGCCTAGAGGTATTGAAAGGGTGGACAAAGGTAATCCTGACCTTTTCGAGCAGCCTCATGTTCATTTTCAGAATGGTGCGGCTTTAAACAAAGATGGGACGTGGAAACATGGAAACGCTCTCCTCAACGACGACCAGACGAAGTGGCTCCAAGACAACGAATGGACATTACCAGGGTGATGCCCTTCAGCAGCAAGTCACCGAATGGGTCCGTTTCGTTTTGCAAACGCGGCACGACCCTCCGCTGAGTAAGCCAACAACGATCCATCTCGATCAGCTTCTTGGCGCACCTGTTGACAGGAGTAGCCTTGTTGCCGTATCTTTCCAAGTCTTCCGCATTCTCATTGAGCAACTGGAAGCGATGGGCATTCCTGACGCCATCATGCCTTCCCTGTACATCCCGCTCGAATATACTGAGGCTCTAGTTGCTGGCCCCTTCGACTTTGAGGCGCTCGTCCAGCAAATCAATCACAACGAGCCGCCGAGTCTGTATCTGACAGAGCGTAGCCTTCGGACGAAGCTGTTGACCATCGAGCGGTACGTCTTCCCTCTACAGGCATCGGATTTCCTGGAAAATGATGGGGACATCTTTGTGTACTACAGCGCCACCCGAAGCAGGGAGGACATAAAGAACGGCTGGGAATACGGCAGAAACATCGTCGCTGAGTATTATCCCGAGGCGTACCGGCACCTGCCATGACCAGTTTCCAGCACGAACAAGACTTGATGGCCTGCGTCCACTGCGGCCTGTGCCTCCCGTCCTGCCCGACGTACCTCGAAACCGGCAGCGAAGCGGACAGCCCGCGCGGGCGGATCGTGCTGATGCGTAAAATGCACGAGGGCACGTTGTCGCCGCAGGATTTGGACGTGACCCGGCACCTCGACTTGTGCCTGGGCTGCCGCGCCTGTGAGACCGCTTGCCCCTCTGCCGTCCCCTATGGGCGGATTTTAGAGACGGCCCGCGAGCGCATCAATGACGAGCACGCCCGGCCCCGGCGCACCGACCTTTCCCGCTGGGCCTTGCTGGATACGCTGACCCATCCGCCCAAAATGACGGCGGTCCTGCGCGCCGCCCAGGCCCTCGCGGGCGGCGTCGTTCCCGCCCCCGCCGTGCGCCTGCTGTCCGGCAATGCCCATGCGGCGGCGCAGACGACGAGCCTGCCCGACGTAATCTCGCCGCCGCTGCCGCCCGTCTTAACGCCCGCCGTTGGCAGGAAGCGCGCCCGCGTCGGAGTCCTCGCCGGCTGCGCCATGCGCGTCCTGTTCGGCGATGTCAACACTGACACCGTGACGGTCCTCGCCGCCAACGGCTGCGAAGTCCTGACCAACCGCCGGCAGGGATGCTGCGGCGCCCTGCACGGGCACAACGGCTACGGCGACGAGGCGAAGTCACTGGCGCGGGCGCTGATTGGCGCCTTCTCGCCGTTCGATGGCCTGGATGCCATTGTCGTCAACTCGGCGGGCTGCGGCAGCATGATGAAGGAGTACGGGCATCTCCTGGCCGACGACCCCGAGTACGCCGCCCGCGCCGCCGCCTTCGCCGCCAAAGTGCGCGATGTCTGCGAATGGCTGGACGCGATCGGCTGGGTCGCGCCCCTGCGGGATGCCTCCCTCGCACCTGTCACCATGACCTACCATGACGCCTGCCATCTGGCGCACGGCCAGCAGGTCCGGGACGCGCCCCGCACCCTGCTGTCGCTTTTGCCCGGCGTCACATGGGCGCATCTACCCGAAAGCGAGGTCTGCTGCGGCTCTGCGGGAATATATAATCTGACCGAGCCGGAAATGGCACGAAATTTGCAGAGACGTAAACTGGAGAACATTCTCGCGACCGGCGCGTCCGTGGTCGCGGCGGGCAACCCCGGCTGCCTGTCCTGGATCGGGGCGGGTTTGAAGGAGCGCGGCCTGCCAGAAATTCGCGTTGCCCATCCCGTCACGCTGCTGGCCGAGGCGCTCCAGACCTAACGCTTATGCTCACGAAACACATCGAGGAATTGCAGGAAGACCTGCAAGCGCTGGCCGCCCATGAGGAGACGCTGAACGTGCTGTCCGACGCCGTGCTCCACGCCTTCAACCACGGCGGCAAGCTGCTCACCTGCGGCAACGGCGGGTCGGCGGCGGAGGCCGCCCATCTGGCCGAGGAGTTCACCGGGCGCTTTTATCGGGAACGGAAGTCGCTTCCGGGCATGTGCCTGTCCATAGACGGGACGCTGCTGACCTGCATCGGCAACGACTACGGCTTTGACGACATCTTTGCCCGGCAGGTATACTCCCTGGGGATGCCGGGCGACGTGCTGATCGTCTTCACCAGCAGCGGCAATTCGGAGAACATCGTTCGCGCATTAACCGTAGCAAAGGAGCGCGGCCTGACGACAGGCGCGTTTTTGGGGAAGACCGGCGGCAAGTGCAAGGGGCTGGCGGATCACGAGATGGTCGTGCAGAGCGTCAACCCCAGCGCGATGCGAATTCAAGAATGCCACCAACTGATGCTCCACGCGCTTTGTGAGCGCGTCGAGGTGACTTTGTTAGGGATCGGGCAAGGACGGGCAGAGTAATATTATGAGCTTCTGTAACAAATTGGCGGCGGGCACTCCGACGCTTTCCTATGAGTTCTCGCCGCCCAAGAACCCGGCAGGATGGGCGACTCTTTATTCGACGTTGGGCGAGATCACCCGGCAGGCGCCGGACTTCGTTTCCGTTACCTATGGCGCGGGCGGCTCCAATCGGGAAAAAACGGTAGACCTGGTCAGCCGCATCGAGCGCGAACTGGACATCGAATCCGTGCCGCACCTCACCTGCGTCGGCCACTCGAAGGACGAGATCCGCGACATTCTGACAACCTTGCAGGGAGCCGGAATCCGGCACCTGATGGCTCTGCGCGGCGATGCCCCCCAAAACGACACTCAATATAAGCCGCACCCCGATGGCTTTGCCCATGCCTCCGACCTGATCGAATTCGTCAAAAGAAACTTCGACTTTCACATCGGCTGCGCCTTCTACCCGGAAAAGCACCCGGACGCCGAGCACATTGACCACGACATTCAGTGGCTGCGGTTCAAGCAGGAGTGTGGGGCCGAGTTCGCCACGTCTCAGCTTTTCTTCGACAACGACCTCTTTTATGCCTTCCGCGACAAGGCCGTGCAGGCCGGCGTCACTTTCCCGCTCCTTGCCGGAATCCTGCCTGTCACGTCCCTGGGCCAGCTCCAGCGCATCGGGGAACTCAGCGGCCAGGACATCCCCAAGAAGCTCCTGGACTTTCTAGGAGAGGGAAGCGAGAAGGAGATCACGGATCGGGGCATCGAGTACGCGACGCGCCAGTGCCGCGATCTGCTGGAACAGGGCGTTGCGGGCCTGCACGTCTACACCTTCAACCGCGCCCTGTCCGCCGTTCGCATTACCAAGACCCTGCGCGGCGAGGGCTACTTCCCCGTGCAGAAGAAGCCTAAGTAGTTCACAAAGCCATCGGCCCCGGCACTGGAAGTGCCGGTCTACTATTGAGTGAGAGTCGCTCCGCGACTGGGAAAATGCTTCCGAATGCTGTTCCTGAGTGCCGGAGGCACTTCCACTTGCGAGTAGCCCGGCACTTCCAGTGCCAGCCTTGAATCAGGTCATCAATGGAGATCACCCTTTGACCCAATCCACTATTACCTACGACGCCAAATCCTTCCTCATCAACGGCGAGCGCGTCTTCCTGACGGCGGGCGCGATCCACTACCCGCGCGTCCCGCGCGAACTTTGGGCCGACCGCATTCAAAAGGCCAAAGCCGCCGGGCTGAACGCGCTGCAACTATACTTTTTCTGGAACGTCCACGAGCCGGAGGAGGGGAACTTCGTCTTCGACGGGCAGGCCGATGTCGCCGCGTTCCTGGACATGATCGCCGAGGCCGGGCTGTATATCGTCGTCCGCCCCGGCCCTTACATCTGCGCCGAGTGGGACGGCGGCGGCTTCCCGTCCTGGCTCTACACCAAAGCCGGTCTGGAAACGCGGACGTTCAACCCGCTCTACCTGCAAGCCGTCGAGAACTACTGGAGCCGCCTGCTCCCGATCTTTGCCGAGCGGCAGGTCACGCGCGGCGGCAAAGTCATTCTGTGCCAGATCGAGAACGAGCTGAACCTGGGTGGCGGTCAGGGCCGCGCCCAAGAACTTTACATGGACGCGCTGATCGGCATCGCCCGCAAGTACGGTATGGACGTGCCGCTGATCACCTGTGAGGGCCAGTTCCCCGGCACCATTGAGTGCATCAACGCGCATCGGATCGCCGACCGCTTCGAGGACTACCGGCGGCGGCAGCCGGACAAACCGCTGCATTCGACCGAGTTCTGGACGGGCTGGTACAACGTCTGGGACAAGCCCTATGACACCGCGCCCGCCTGGGGCGGCGGCGACCCCTTCGACCCGGCCTTCACCGAGCGCGAGACCTGGCGCATCCTGGCGATGGGCGGCGCGGGCTACACCTACTACATGTGGCACGGCGGCACCAACTTCGGCTACGGCGCGATGTACGGTCAGACGACCTCCTACTACAGCACCGGCCCGCTCTCCGAAACGGGGACCCTGCACAAGAAGTATGGCCGGACGCGCCGCGTCGCCCTGTTCGCGCAGACATTTGCGGACATCCTGTTGAACGCCCCTGTTTATGATCCTGCGCTGCACCGCCAGACATTGGCCGGCGGCGTCTTGCTGCACCGGCGCGAGACAGACACGGGCAAGCTCTGGTTCCTGGAAAACAGGAGTGATGAGCGTGCGGACGTGGACCTGTCCGAGATCGCTGAGGGCCTGCCGCACCATGTTTCGGTCCCCGCCGGCACGGTCCGCCCGCTCGTCCTAGACTGGTCCGTCGGCAGCACACCGATGGACTTCTATGCCCCGATCATCACGCGCGTCCTGGAAGCCCCGAACGAAACCATTGTAGTCGCCTATGACCCGGACAGCGATCCCAAGTTCGCCGCCACGCCGGGCGACCCCGTCCATGTCCGCCGCCACGAGACGACCGAGGGCCGGACGCAGACGTTCCTCACGCTGACGCCCGGCCAGATGGATCTGACCTGGTTCGGCACCGATGGGACCGTCTACCTCGGCGCGTACTATGTCCGAGAGATGGAAAATGGGCTGAACGCCGAGCTGACGCCGGGTACGACCGACTTATGGAAGTACCAGAACGGGGCGTGGACATTGCTGCCAATCCCTGACACAGCCCTGCCTGCCGCGCCCGTTCTTGAACACTGGCAGAGCGCGCCCGCCGACGAGGAAGCGCAGCCGGATTACGACACGACGGGGTGGACGGCCATGTACCACCCGATGAACCGGGTCCACCTGGGCGATAAATCCGGCTATGCTTGGTATCGGACGACGCTGCACGCCGACGCTGAGGGGGACGCGACGCTGGCCCTGACCGCTCTGGCTGACCGCGCCCTGCTGCTAATCAACGGCGAAGCTGTGGCCGTCAGCGAACCGCCCGCCGAGGAGCGCATGGCCGACCCCATTCTAGCAGCCCGCATCTCGCTCAGGCAAGGCGAGAACACGGTGGCCGTCCTGAGCGACGATATGGGGCGCCTCAAGGGCGCCTGGCAGTTCAAGGGGCGGCGTCTGGAGGAAGACAAGAAAGGGCTGTTCGGCCCGGTCCTGCGCGACTTCTCCACGCCGGTCACGGACTGGCGCTTCCGGTCAAGATTAAGCTGGGAGATCGCGCCGGGCGAGGTCGCCTGGGGTCCTGTCGAAGACGCCAAGCGCCCCTTGCGCCTCTTTCGCGCCTCGTTTGCACTGCCCTCCGGTGAACTGTCCGTGCCGGACCGCGAAGTCGTCGCCCATCTCGACGGCATGGGCAAGGGCGTGTTGTACGTCAACGGCATCAACCTGGGCCGCTACTGGGCCATCAACGGCCACACGCGCTATTACGTCCCCAAGTGCTGGCTGCGGGAACACAACGAGCTGGTTCTGTTTGAGGAGACGGATGCGACGCCGGACGACGTGCGACTGGCGTGGGACGACTTGGCGATTGGGGTAGTCGTGGGGCTGTAGGGGCGCGATTCATCGCGCCCCTACACGATCACCTTTTGCCCCGTCCGCGCGCTGGCGGCCACGGCGTCCAGGGCGCGCATGTTACGCAGGCCGTCCTCGGCGGGCAGGAGGAAAACGTCTTCGCCGAGCACCCGGCGCGACATCGCCTCCACCTCGCTGACATACATGCTGCCGGCCTGCGACCGGCGCTCCTCGTCTTCCCCGCCGCGCGACAGGCAATAGTCGCCCGCCTCGGCTTGATCGCCCGCCGCCTGGCCGCCCAGCAGGAAGTTCGGGACTATGATTGAGGCATCGCTGCCGACGACCTCATAGGTCGCCCGGAAGGACAGCGAGAACGAGCAGTCAATCAGCGCGATGCCGCCCCCCTCGAACTCCGTGAGCGCCGTCGTAGTCGTGTCGATCCCCGTCTCCGGGTCGTACAGCGACTTCGCCGTGACCATCACCGGCTCGCGCCCGAACGCGCGCCGGGCAATGTGGACGCAGTAGCAGCCGACATCGAACAGCGCCCCGCCGCCCATGCCCGGATCGCGCCGGTGGTCGTCTTCGTCCGTCTGCACGAACGAAAAGGACGCACGGACCAGGCGGACGTCGCCCAGGTCGCCGCCGCGCACTAGGGATGCCACCTCCTGCTGCAACGGGTGGTAGCGGTACATGAACGCTTCAGACAGGATGACGCCGTTATCCGCTGCCGTCTCGACCATCTCCTGCGCCTGGCGCGCGTTCAGGGCCAGCGGCTTCTCGCACAAAACGTGCTTGCCGTTGTTCATCGCCTCGACGGCCCAGCCCAGGTGCAGGTTGTTCGGCAGGGGCAGGTAAACCACGTCTACATCGGCGTCGGCAATGAGCGAGTCGTAATCGCCATACGCCGCCACGTCCGGCCCGGCCAGCGCGGCGATCTCGCGCGCACTGTCCCGGTTGCGCGAAGCCACCGCCGTGAGCTGGGCATGTTCGCTGCTCAAGATGGCCGGTATCAGCGCGTTCTTGGCAATGCGCGCCGTCGCGCCGATGATCCCCCACCGGACTTTGTTTATTCCTGGCATACCTGCTCCTTAAAGAACCCATCCCGGCTCGCTGGAGGCTCGCCACCCTTCCCTGTTAGGGAAGGGCTTCGGACCTTGTTGCCGCGTCTGCGGCTTGAACGATGTCGGCTAGAACAGCCGGTAGATCGCGAGTGATTTGGCCGTTGGTGAAGCGCAAGACGCGGAGGCTGTAAGCTGCGATAATTCGGTCCCGTTCTCGATCATATTCCTCTTGGGCGGCATGAACACGTCCATCGCACTCGATGATCAGCCTGCCAGCACGGCAGTAGAAGTCGGCGATAAACCCGCCGATCACCTGCTGTCGTCGGAACGCCAAACTGTTTAAGCGGTTGGCCCGCAACCGCTCCCATAGCCGCTTCTCGCTCGGCGTCATTTCCCGCCGCATCTGCTCGGCTAATGCCTGCTTTTCCGGGCGGCGATACGCCCGAACGATTCTTTCCTCCATGATGCTTCTCTTCCTCCTTGTCGTCCCATACCAGCCGCCTATCAGCCATGAAAGCCCTTCCCTAACAGGGAAGGGTGGTGAACTCGTGAGCCGGGATGGGTTCTTTTGGACTTTCCCTTGCAGGACTTTCCGCCCGCTCAGGCGTATCTTACCCCCGTGAACGCTCGCATTATACCTATCCTCGCCGCCGCGTGTCTCCTGCTCACCGGCTGCCGCCACGACAGCGGCCCCGCGACCACCCCGGCCACGACGCCGGCGGAAGAGGCCGCCGCCGCAAACGCCCTGTTCCTGAATCAGAAGACCTTCGACCCGTGGGTGCTGGTGTCGGCAGACCCGCACAACCCGATCCCAGTTTACTTCGCCGATGGGAAAAGAGGCGTCCTCGTGGCTGCCAATGCACAGATCAAGCAGACGATACAGGCGGGAAATTACCGCAGTGGGCAATTGGCGGCAACCGGACCGGCGGGTTTCGCATACTCCCAGGGTAACTACCAGGTGTACAGCCAGACGCTGGACATGAACCAGGGCGTACAGGACATCCAGGTGGCTCCTACGACTGCTAACCCTTGGGTTCCACTGACCACGCAGCGCGATTGGCCCCGCCTGTGGCAGACTTCGGACATCGTCATCCAGGGCGACCCCGAGGCGCAGCAGGTGACGCACGCGAACCTCTTCTATCTGCTTTCCTCCACCTACCCCGGCTCCGACCATTCCATCCCGCCGTTCGGCCTGTCGTCCAACCTCTACGGCGGACATATCTTCTGGGATGCCGAGGTGTGGATGCTGCCTGCGCTCATCGTCCAGCACCCGGATTATGCCAAGTCTATCGTGGACTATCGCTTCAAGTTGCTGGGGCAGGCGAAGAAGAATGCCCAGGCGCACGGCTTTGCGGGAGCGGAGTACCCGTGGGAGAGCGCGGATACAGGCGCGGAGATGGTAGGCGGGGAGTTCGCCCAAGAGCGGCATATCACGGCGGATGTTGGCTGGGCCGCCTGGCAGTATTATCTGTGGACGGGTGACAGGATGTACCTTAGGGGTGAGGGCTGGCCCATTCTTCAGGCCACGGCGCAGTATTGGGTCTCGCGTGTCACCAAAGGCGCGGATGGCAAGTACCACGTCAAGGGCGTCCTGTCACCCGATGAGACGGCGGGCGTCGTGGATGACGACGCCTGGACCAACGCCGTCGTGTCGGCGAACCTGCGGGCGGCGGCGCGGGCGGCGACGGCGCTGGGGCAGCCCGCCGACCCGCGCTGGCAAATGATCGCCAACGGCATGTATTTCGCCTTTGACGAAGCGCGCGGCATCCCGGCAGAGAACAGCAAGCCGATGACAGACCGCTTCGCCGCCAAACAGGCCGACACGCTGCTGCTCGTTCACCCCTTGAACGTTCCGTTCGACGCCCCGACGGCAGGCAAAATGCTGGACTTTTACACGGCCCATACCAGCAAATTCGGCCCCGCCATGACGGCGAGTATTCACACGGTCGTCGCCGCCCGGCTTGGGCGCGGCCCCACCGCCCTGGACCTGTTCCACGACTCGTACCGGCCTTTTATGCGCGGCCCGTGGGATGCCTTCGCCGAGAAGCGCACAAGTAATCGGGTCTACTTTTGCACCGGCATGGGCGGCTGTCTGCAAAGCGTCCTGTACGGCTTCGCGGGGCTGCAAGTCGTCGAGCCGGGCCGGAAGGGGCAGGGAACGAAGGTTGCGGGCGACGGCGAGGCCAGCCTGTACGCCGACCCGCACCTGCCGCCGGGGTGGGGCGGGCTGACCGTCAAGGGCGTCCGGTTCCGGGGCAGGACGCTCGAAGTCGCCGTCAGGGCGGGGAACAAAGTTGCGGCGACACCGCAGCCATGAGGTCATTCCTTGAAAGGCACGGCTACTCGGCCTCCGGCTAGGAAGTGCCGCTTCGCGGCACTCGATACAACCCTTGATCCCCGCGAAGCGGGGGGCTTCTCGGCGTCCATGCCGTATAGCCGTGCCATTCATGGCATGGTGAGAAGTTGTGCAACAAAACCAAGGCAAACTGATATGCGCCTCATCCCCCGGTTGTTACTCTACATAATCGCCTGGATCGTCACCTCGTTGGTCGTCACCGAGATCACTATCTCTGTGAGAGGCGACTGGCGGCCATTCTCGACACCGACCGCAACGGTCGTGGAGGGGCCGGGGGGCTTTGCCGGGAACGTCATCATGGCGGAGGGGTTCTTCGGCCTCCTCAACGGCGGCCTTCATATTCTTCTGCTGTCGGCGTTTCTAAGATGGCTTCCGCGCGACCGGAGCATTATTCTCCCTTCCGCTGCGATCGGCCTCGTGCTGGGGCTGATCTGTGTGGGCGGGTGGAACGGTTTCTTGTACGCTCTCACGGGGCATCAAGGCCATTTGAGCGTCGGCCAAAAGATAGCAGTTGGTAATTTGCCTTATCTCGTCAGCGGAGCGGTCGCAGGGTGTTTGCGGCTCAAGCCTTCATTATGATGACACGCCTAACACTCGCCTCCATTGCTCTGTGCGCTTTGACCGCCTGCTGCCGGGCGGACCCGCCCGCCCCGGTCACCGACGAGAGCAACCAGCGGTTCTTGAGCCAGAAGACCTTCGACCCCTGGGTGCTTACTGACACGGACCCGAAGCCTGATTATTCGATGATGCCGTATGTCTGCGACGGCAAAACAGGCAGCCTCCTCAGCTTCTGGGGAAAACCTTTCTCCACGCTCCGGGCCGGCGGCTATGTGAATGGGCGAATGCTCTATCCCGAGTTCAATACTGAGGGCTTGGGACAAACCTCGGCCTCCCGTTCGGTGAAACAGCGGTATGACCTCTACAGGGGCATCTTCTACTACCAGAACGCCCGATTCGGCCCGAGCCGGGACTGGCCGCGCCTGTGGCAGACCTCGGACATCGTCATTCAGGGCGACTCGGAAGCGCAGCAGGTGACACACGCGAACCTGTTCTACCTGCTTTCCTCCACCTACCCCGGCTCTGACCATTCCATCCCGCCTTACGGGTTGTCGTTCGCCGGTTACGGCGGCCATATCTTCTGGGACGCCGAGGTCTGGATGCTGCCCGCCCTCCTCGTTCAGCACCCGGAGGACGTGCGGGGCATGATAGACTACCGATTCAAGATGCTGGCGCAGGCGAAGAGGAACGCGAAGCAACAAGGTTTCGCCGGTGCCAAGTACCCCTGGGAGAGCGCGGACACCGGTGCGGAAGTCGCCCCCGGCGACATGTACAAGGAGCGCCACATCACCGCTGATGTGGGCTGGGCCGCCTGGCAGTATTATCTGTGGACAGGTGACAAAGCCTCTCTCGCCAAGGAAGGCTGGCCCATCTTACAGGCGACGGCGGAGTATTGGGTCTCCTGCGTCACCAAAGGTGCCGACGGCAAGTACCACATCAGGCGCGTCATCTCGCCGGACGAGGACGCGGGCATCGTCACTGACGACGCCTGGACCAACGCCGTCGTGCGGGCCAATCTCCGAGCTGCGGTGCGGGCGGCGAAGGTCATGCGGCAGGCGGCTGACCCGCGTTGGGAGACGGTCGCCGACGCCATGTACCTGCCCTATGACCGGACGCGCCGCATCCCCGCCGAGAACGTCCGCCCGATGGGCAGCCGGTTCATGGCAAAGCAAGCCGACGCGCTCCTGTTGGTCTATCCCCTTAACGTCCCGCTTGACACGGCCACGATAGGCCGGATGCTGGATTTCTACACGCCGCGCGTCTCCAAAAGAGGCCCCGCCATGACGGCCAGCATCCACGCTGTCGTCGCCGCTCGGCTGGGCCGCCGTCAGGAGTCGCTCGATCTGTTCCACGCCTCGTACCGTCCCTACATGCGCGGGCCGTGGGACGCATTCTCTGAGAACGCTGGGGGTGGGATGGGCTACTTCTGTACCGGCATGGGCGGCTGCCTGCAAAGCGTCCTGTACGGCTTCGCGGGGCTGCAAGTCGTCGAGCCGGGCCGGAAGGGGCAGGGGACGAGGATCGCCGGCGACGGCGAGGCCAGCCTGTACGCCGACCCGCACCTGCCGCCGGGGTGGGGCGGGCTGACCGTCAAGGGAATACGCTTCCGGGGCAAGACGTTTGATGTGAACGTGACGCCTGGAAACAAGGTCTCGGTCACGTCCCAGTGATCCCTCGACTGCCACGTTTAAAAGCCTTGCCCCGGCTGCGCGACTTCTACCGTAACCCTCTGCTGCGGCTGCGGCTGGCGCTCCTGGCCGGCGCCTTCATCGTCACCGGGGGCACGGCGGGCTACATGGGGATCGAGCATCTCGACTTCCTGGATGCCCTGTTCATGACCGTCATCACGCTGGGCAGCGTCGGCTACGGCGAGGTCAAGCCGCTCGACGTGCCGGGCGAGGTCTTCACCATCGTCCTGATCCTGTTCGGGCTGGGTACGGCGGCGTGGCTGTTTACCACCATCATCGAAACATTCGTCAGCGAGCAGGCTCTGCTGCTCCTTTCCAGGAAACGGATGACACGCACAGTGAACGCACTCAAAAACCATTATATCGTCTGCGGCTATGGCCGCATCGGGCAGCAGATCGCGCAAGGATACACTCAGAACAAGGTGCCCTACGTCGTTATCGAGCAGGAGCCGGTGCGGGTGGAGATGCTGCGCGAGGCGGACATCCCGCATGTGGAAGGCGATGCCGCCGATGACGAGGTGCTGAAACAGGCGGGCATTGACCATGCGGCGGCCCTGATCGCCGTGACGCCCACCGATGCCGTCAACACGTTCATCGTCCTCTCGGCGCGCGGGCTGCGGCCGGACCTCTATATCGTCGCCCGCGCGGACACCTTGCAGAACGAGGCTAAATTGCTCCGCGCGGGTGCCAGCAAGGTCGTCTCGCCGCACATCTTGGGCGGCCGGTGGATGGCGATCACGGCGATCAACCCGGCCGTCACGGACTTCATTACGGCCATGACCGAGACCGACCAGACCAAGTTCCTGCTGCGGGAAGTGACAGTGACTGTGAGCGCCGCCTGCGCGGGCATGACGTTCGGAGATGCCCAGCTCAAGCAAAAGACCGGCGCGCTTGTCGTCGCCCTGCGGGCGGGCGGCGAGGGCGGCGTCTTCATCCCCAACCCGCCCGACGACACGCGACTTGCCCCAGGCGACATCCTGATCGCCATCGGTTCCCCGGCCCAGCTTCTCAGCCTGTCTGGCCTGCTCGACCCCTCGCCCCAAGCGTCATTCTTCCCGCGCGGCCTCAAAGCCGCCGGCTGATCGTCACCCATTCAGCAGGGCATTCCCCGCTGACGCCAGCCACTCCCGGTCGGCTTCGCGCAGGAACTCGCCGATTTCGATCTCCTCGCCCCGGCCCTGGATGGTCAGTGTCCCCGAGTCCAGGCCCGGCGGGACGCGCCGGAGCAGAAAGCCGCGCACATCCCGCCGCGCCAGCCGCCGCTCCCGCACGCGCCCCCATTCCAAATGCTGAACGCGCACCCATTCGCCGGAGATTTCCACCATGTCGCGCGCCGTGATCGGGCGCAGGATCGCCGCCAGCGTCCAAAACCCCAGCGCTTCGGTCAGCAGCAGGCCGAGCAGCAGCGCCCCCTGCCAGTGGCGCAGCGAATAAGGCAGGCCGCTGGGCGAGATCTGGGCCATGAACAGTACGCTGCGGCCTGTCAGAGTGAGGACTAGGCCCGTGTAGAGGGTGATGAGGAGATTGAGGATCAGCACACAAGCAAAGAACAGGACGATGGGCGAAACGCCGCGCGGGGGGATAACGAGCGTGACGGTCCCGTCTTCTTCCCGCCCGACTTGGACCGGGCAGCGGCCAGGCCGCTCCCGCGCTCCCGGCACCTCGTCCAGTATCGTCCTCATGCCGCCCGTGCTTCTAACAGGTCCCGAAGGGCACGGTAATCCGCTTCCTGAGCGACGTGGCTGCGCCCGGTCGGGCTGATGACAACCTGCGGGGATGGGTGGTACAGCGGGAACAGCGTCCACCCGTTCCAGGGAACCGGCGTCGCCGCATGTTGGCGAAGGGTGTACAAGTGGGCTTCGATGAGATGTAGTGCCGCCAGCGCCTTGTTGCCCAGCGTCACGATGATGTCCGGCTGCACGACGGCCAGTGTACGCCCCAAAAACGGCGCGCAGTTCCGCAGTTCGGAGGACGTGGGCGGCGCGTTCGTCCCGCGCACCGTGCGCGGGTTGCACAGCGCGGCGTTGGTCACGAAAACCTCCCCCCGCGTCAGCCCCGCCGACTGGAGGTAGCGGGTGAAGTTGCGACCCGAAGCATCCCCCGACAGCGGGATGCCGCCCTTCTCCGCCCCAAACCGTCCGGGCGCCTCGGCGATGAACAGGATGCGGGCGGCCAGCGGCCCATTAGCAGGCGAAAGCACCCGCCGGCGCCCTTCCATGCGCGGGCAGGCGCGGCAAGCCTGCACCTCGCGGACAAGCGCGACATATTCATTTTCGGGATCGGTTGTCATGAGCGACGCGAGTGCTATATTTCCAGCTTGTCGAAGCGGCCCGCGCCGGGGTCCAGCGCGTTTTGCAGCACTTGATACGCCTCCTCGACTTTTTGCAGGATCATCCGTGCCTCGGCCTGCTCCTGAGAGCCGTCGGCGAAGCGGGACACGGCGCACCGCTCACGTAGCTTGTTGGCCGCCGCCTGCACGGTCAAGAAGTCCGCGCCAAACGGGACGCCGAGGATTTTGTAGGCGGTCTGCATTGGATCTGTCTGCGAGGCCGTGGATATCGCTGGTGCAGGGGACGGGGCATAGCGTCCAGGAGACAACTCTCGCTGGCTGGTGGCGGTCCCGCGCGCGGCGGCGATCTTCGTCTGCGCGCGCTCCATCGGGTCGTCAGGGGAGGATAGTCCCGTCTGGATGTCATCACGGTTCAGCGCCTTCGTCAGCTCGTCCTGCGCGTCCGTCGTGATGTCGTTCAGACGGCCTTTCGCTTCGTTGAGGTAGGTTTTCGCGAGGCGGAAAGACCGCCCGAACAGATCACTCATAGCCACTTCCGATCCTTACGAGGGGGACGCACCGTTGTTGCCGCCGACGCGGGCTTCCAGTTCCTGAAGCTGACGGTCAACGTCCGAGGCGGCCATCGGCGTCTTCGGCGCGATGCTGGCGCTGGCGGCGGGCTTGGGGGCAAGCCCAAGCCGCTGCTCCATCTGCGCCAGCTCGTCGTCGGCGTTGCTGGTCGCTTGCACGTCTTCAAGGCCGGCCAGCTTGCCGCTCAGGCTCTCGCGGGCCAGTTCGGTCCGCGCCGATCCTTCGCTGCGGGCATTGGAGATCTTGGCCGCCGCGCGCTCGAATGCCTGGTCGGTGCCGTCCGCCGACATGCCTTCCAGCGCCTTGTTCATCGAGTTCTCGATTTGGGCCTGCTTCCACTGCGCCTTCAGCGAAAGCGCCTGCGCGGTCTTGGCGCGGATGCGCTCTTCGTCGCGACGCATGGCGGTTTTGACGGCCTCGGTGGTTTCTAATGCCTGTTGAAGCGAGGCTTTGGTGGACTCCAGGGTGCCGTCATACTGCCCCTTCTCGATCAGGAGCTGGCGGGCCAGATCGCGGTCGCCGTTTTTCAGCGCCATCTCGGCCTTCGCCTGCAAGTTGTTCACCATCTTCTGGGTCTGGTCCACCAGTGCTTGCAGATTGTTCTTCTGCGTGATGGCCTGCACCGCTCGCTCGCGGTTCTTGGCCTGCGCCTCGCGCATCTCCTGCTGGGCCTGCTGCAAGAGGATTTCGGGGTCTTCGAGCTGGTCGAGCTTGAAGCCGAGCAGACCCTTCAGATACCGCATGATTCGACTGAGCATTCACTGTCTCCCTTCGGGAACGAACGAGGTACGGCGTACCTAAAATTGTCGTCAACTCTTTATGACACGCGAACCGGCAAAAAGTCGCAGCGCATAGTAATCATTATAACAGACCGGAAACACTTTTTCAATCACGGCGTCCAAGACAGGTATAATTGAAGCATGTTACCTGACGACGACACCATCTGCGCGCTGGCGACGCCGCCTGGAATCGGTGGGCTGGGAGTGATCCGCGTCAGCGGCCCCGCTGCCTTTGCCCTCGTGGACCGGGCGACATGGCGGCCCAACCACACGCCCTGCGCCGGCTGGGCCGGCTACACCCTGCACCGCGCCGACATCGTCCATCCGACCGGCGAGGTCATTGACGATGTTCTTTTGGCCGTCTTCCACGCCCCGCGCTCGTACACGGGCGAGGATGTGGTCGAAATCTCTGCCCACGGCGGGCCGGTCCCGCTGCGGCAGATTCTGGCCCGACTGATGCAGTGCGGCGCGCGAATGGCCCGGCCCGGCGAGTTCACCCAGCGCGCCTTTCTAAACGGCAGGATGGACCTGGCCCAAGCGGAGGCTGTCGGCGACATCATCGCGGCGCAGACGGAGCAAGCGCACCGGCTGGCCCGGCGGCAAAGCGAGGGCCGTTTGAGCGTCGCCGTGCGGGAAGTCCGGGAAATCGTGCTGGGTGTGCTGGCCCGGATCGAGGCCTCGATTGATTTCCCCGAAGATGTGGGGGATCTGGACGCGGATGTTTGCCAGTCCGATCTGGCCCTCGCGGAGCGGCGCGTTGGGGCGCTGCTGGCGACGGCGGACCAGGGCATTCTTTACCGGGAGGGCCTGCGTGTCGTTCTCATCGGCCGGCCCAACGTCGGCAAGTCGTCCCTGCTGAACGCTCTGCTGCGCGCCGACCGCGCCATCGTCACGCCCGTCCCCGGCACGACGCGCGACGTGATCGAGGAGACGCTGAACCTGCGCGGCATCCCCCTGCGCGCCGTGGACACGGCGGGCCTGCGCGAGACTTCAGACGAAGTGGAGCGCATCGGGGTCGCGCGGACGCGCGCCAGCCTGGCCGACGCCGACATCGCCCTCCTCATTCTGGACGCCACAGCGGGCGAGACCGAAGAGGACGCTGCCCTGCGGGCCGACTTGGCGGACCGCCCGCACGTCGTCGTTTGGAACAAGTGGGACCTGAAACCCGGCGCGGACCCGCCCGCCGAGGGCATTGTCGTTTCCGCCATGACCGGCTGGAATCTGGTCGCCCTGGAAGATGCCCTGGCCGACATGGCGCTGGGGGGCCGCGCCGCCGATACCGAAGACACGTTTGTCACCCACGCCCGACATAAAAGGGCATTGCAGTCGGCGCTGGCCCATCTGGCGGACGCGCGTAGGACGCTCGGGGCGGCACTGCCCGCCGACTTCGTTTCCATTGATGTCCGGGGCGCACTGGGCGCCCTGGGCGAGATCACCGGCGAGACGGCGGGGGAGGATGTTATCAGTGAGATATTCTCGCGCTTCTGCATCGGCAAGTAGTGGCTTGTTGATCGCTGTCCTGGCTCTGCTGCTCTTGCTTCCTCGCGCGATGGCCGCCCCTATGGATAAAGTGCCGCTCTACACTTATGACCTCACACCCGTCCTGGCCTACGACCTGCACACCGAGCGCGGCAAGCAAAATGCCTGGGCCGAAGCGCATCTGGTCGCCGCCCTGCAAGGCTTGGTCAACCGGGAGCATCCCCGGCTCTACATCACCTACGTTGCTGGGGACACGGGCAAGTCGGGCGGCGTGGACCGCTTCTGGCTGGACCACCTGCGCGCGCCCGGCGGTTCGCTCGCCCAGATGCCGCTGCGCCCCCTCCCAACGCTGGAAACGCTCGTCCAGACCTTCCGCCCGCACGTCAAGGGCGTTGTCCTGTATGACCTGCGCGTCCCGGCCACCAGCAACGTCGCCTCGACGGCGGCGGGCTGTGAAGACTTGCTGCCCATCGCCTATGATCCTGCCCCCGGCTCCGTCTATGACCGCCTGGTTGTCCACGGCCCGCGCCTGCCGGTTAGATTACGCCTTCTTCACGCAGACGGTTCACCTCTGTTCACCGGGGCCGAGACCGGCAGCGCCAAGTGCGACGCCTACCTCTGGGCCAAGCGCCGCTACCTGGACACGGGCCGGTGCAGTTCGACGCGATTAGCCTATTACATTGACTCCTGGTGGCTGACCCAGCCGACAAAATCCGCCCCGGATACCCACGGCCTGTCCAATCACGACTACTTTGTCGCCCGCCGCGCCTTCTTCTTCGACCTCTCCCCCTGGGACGACGAGGAGCCGCAGGACGACCCTGGGCAGGCGTTGGGCACGGACGCCCGGACGCTGACCGCGATCCTGCACTCCGCCTATGACCAGGCGCACGGCAAAAAGATGATCCATGTCGGCGGCTTCGTCCCCTGGGCCTGGAAATATACGCAAACTGCCGGCGGCAGGCACGGCGATGTCGCCACCGAATGGCGCTACGCCGCTATTCTCTCCTGCTTCAACGCCTACATGGATGCCGATGCGCTGGGCCTGAACGCGATGGCGAACGCCTCCGTCTTTGCCCTGTTCCCTCAGCAATCCCACTACCCCCAGCCGAAGCCGACAGACGCCGATTGGACCAAAGCCGGCGACCTGGACGGCGGCGGCAAAGTCGCTCCCTACACCTACGTCACGTTCTATGTTGGTGACTACGACTCGGCGGCCTGGCTCTATCAGCGCCTGCCCGCGCTGTGGAACGACCCGGCGCGGGGGACGGTCCCGCTGGGCTGGGCCTTCAATCCAAACCTCGCCGACCGATTCCCCGTCGGCCTGGATTGGGTGCGGCGCACGGCCACGGCCAACGACCACTTCATCACCGGCGATTCGGGCGCGGGCTACCTGAACCCCGGCAACCTCGACGGCGACCGCCCCTTCTCCCACCTGCCGTCCGGTCTGGACACCTGGGAGGCGCACTGCCGCCTGTATTACCGCCAATGGGACCTGTCGCTGACCGGGTTCGTCATTGATGGCGACGCCCGCCCCATGTCCGCTGAAACATTGGCCGCCTACGCCCGCTTCTCCCCGGACGGCTTCGTCGCACAGAAGCTGCCCGCCTATTCAGGGCTGATCCCCGGCACCCAGACTCCTTACCTGACCATGGGCAGCGACATGCCCAACCCTGACCAGACCGACGAAGCATTGCGCCGCATCCAGGCGACCCTGGCCGGGGATAAGGGCGCGGGGCCGCACTTCCACATCTTCCGCACCATCCTCTGGCCGGCGTCCGCCCACCAACGATTGTTCACGCGCCTGCAAGCGCTGCCCAATGTACGCATCGTGGACCCCTACACGCTCATGGGCCTGCTGCGCCGCAACCTGACTCAAAAGTGACTTTAGCGGAACCCCGGTCGGCTGTTCTCTTGTTTTGCTCTTGCCATGCTTTCCGTCATCATCCCCACGCTTAACGAGGCCGCGCAACTCTCTGATACCCTGACGCGCGTCCGCGCTGTCGTACAGCCCGGTGATGAGATCATCGTCGCCGACGGCGGCAGCACGGACGACACCTGCAAAATCGCCCAGGGGCTAGGAGCGCGTGTCATCCACTCCCCACGCGGTCGGGGCATCCAGCTCAACGCCGGGGCGAACGCGGCAGTGGGCGACATCCTGCTCTTCCTCCACGCCGACACCCATTTGCCCGCTGACGCCGCCGACCTCATCCGCCGCGCTCTCGACGGCCCTGCCACTCTGGGCGGCAACTTCACCCTCCGGTTTGACGCCCCCGGCCTGCTCCCGCGCCTCTTCGCCGCCGTCTACAATGCCCGCTCCCGCCGCTCCCGCCTGTTCTACGGTGACAGCGCCCTCTTCGTGCGCCGCAGCGCCTTCGACGCCGTCGGCGGCTATCAGGAGGCCGCCCTCATGGAAGATTACGCCCTCTGCCTCGCCCTCCGCGCCGAGGTCAAGCGCCGCCGCCTCGACCTGCCGCTCACCCAAACCCTGCCGCTGATCCCGTCCCCCGTCGTCACCAGCGCCCGCCGCTTCCACGGCAAGCGCGGCCTCGCCTGGCGCATGGTCGGTGTGTGGACCCTCCTGCACCTGCTCTACGCCCTGGGCGCACACCCCGAAGCACTGGAAAGGTGGTTTTATCCGCCGGCTAAGAATTGAAGGTCAATACTAATTCCATACTAAATTGTGTCAAGTTAGTATGTAGGTGGTATACTAATTGTGAAAAGATTAGTATGAACTTAGCATGGAGGTAGTTCCCGTGTCAATAAAGATGCCTTTGTCGCCGCCCCCACTGTCAGACCTGCTGAAAGAGATGGACGGGCTAAAACTGGTGCGCGCCCTATCAAGGGCCGAACCTGTTTACGGCGACAAGAAGTACCGGCATTGGAACGACCTCATTCACCTTGATCCACCCGGCGATTTAACGCATGAAGAATGGTGGGTTGGCATAAAGATGAAGCGTACCGCCTCTTATCAAAGTGTTCCTTTGCATGACACTTCTGGTCGGCAATCTCAGTTCCTCCTGACGGAGATCATCACTGAACAACTGCATCATATTGATCTGGGAGCTGGTGGGCGCATCGGAGTACCCGATCCAATCACAAACCCGAATACCAGGGATCAATATTACATATCGTCGCTGATGGAAGAAGCGATCACTTCCAGTCAACTCGAAGGGGCGACAACGACACGAGAAGTCGCCAAAGACATGATACGCGCGGCGCGGCCCCCAGAAGACCGTAACGAGCGCATGATCCTGAACAACTATCACACCATGCAGCGTATCGGCACATTGAAGGGGCAGCCGCTCACGAAGGAGATGATCTTTGAATTGCACCGGATCGTGACTGAGGAGACGCTCGAAAACCCAAACGCCGCAGGCCGGCTCAGAAACGCGGACGAAGAGATCGTCGTCCAAGACATTGAGGGACGAGTCTACCACACACCGCCCCCCGCCTCGGAACTCGACGCCCGCATGGCCGCGATGTGCGGGTTTGCAAATGCAGAAACACCGGATAGCTTCGTTCATCCCGTGCTGCGCTCTATCATTCTCCACTTCTGGCTTGCTTACGACCACCCGTTTGTTGATGGAAACGGAAGAACTGCACGGGCGCTCTTTTACTGGTCCATGCTCCACTACGGCTACTGGCTCTGTGAATTCATCTCGATCTCGCGTATCATTCTCCAGGCGCGGGTGAAGTACACTCGGGCATTTTTGTATACGGAGACAGATGAGAACGACCTAACGTACTTTCTGCTGTATCATGTTGAGGTGCTCCGGCGTGCCTTGCAGGAACTGCATGATTACATCGCAAGGCGAACAGCGCAACTCAAAGCGATGGAGCAAAAAATGCAGGGCATGGCTATCCTTAACCATCGTCAGCGGGCGCTGATCAACCACGCGATGCGACATCCGTACTATAAGTATACATTCGAGGCACACCGCAGGAGCCACAATGTCGCTTACCAAACGGCGCGCACGGATCTGCTTAACTTGCAAGACCGAGGTTTAATGAAAGCTACCAAAATTGGGCAGACCTGGTACTTCACTGCTCAGGCTGATTTGGAGGCACGTCTGGCTCATCCGGGGTAGGCGATTCTTCCTCTTTCGGCGGCTGCGGGATGCGCTTGCTTTCGGCATCTTCGACTTCCACCGCCCCGTAGTAGGCGACCGGGTTGCCGACGCGCAAGGCCCAGCCCTGGTCGCCGTAGCTCCAGTGCCACCACTCGCCGACGTAGTTGGTCAGGCCGACGCTCTCCATGACCTCAATCAGCATCAGGCGGTTGGCGCGCGCCTTCTCGGACAGCTTGTGGTAATAGGTCGGGGCCGAGTCCCAGCCCTCGACGGGGGAAGTGAAGTCCAGCCCCTCGCCGTTTGGGCCGCGAACTCCCACATCGAGCGCGCCGCCGGTCGTGTGCGGGGGAGGGGAAGGGTCGTCCGGCGGGGCGACCATGCGGTTGAGCATCCGCGCCATCGTGGCTTTTGACCAGTCCGGGTGCTTCTCGGTCATGCCCTTGGTGAAGCCCTCGCGGATGCCGCGCTGCATCTCAATCGTCCGCAGGCAGGTCCCGACGGTCAGCGTGTGGCCGGCGGGCAGGCGCTCCTGGACGCTGTTCACCATGCCCGCCACAGTCTCGCGCAGGAACGGGAGGCATCCGGGGTGCAGGATGACGCCGGGGCAGAAATCGCGTAGGTCCACCAGAGGCTCACCGGCGTCCACGATGGGCACGGCGCGCAGAGCCTTTAACGGTTCGCCGAAGGAGCGGAGATCAAAGCGTTTCTCGAAGGTCGGTTTGGAACGTAGCTGGGGGAAGGTTTCAAAAGGCAGGGTCAAGGGCGAACTCTCCATCATACACGATTTGTGCGGGTCCGATCATGTCTACCGAAGCGCCTTCGCCCGGCCAGGTGATTCGTAAGGTTCCGCCTTTGGAGACGACATCCACGGTCGCCTTGACCCCGCCCATGCCGACGGTCTGGTAGAGCTGGGCCGCGACGCCGACGGCGCAGGCGCCCGTGCCGCAGCCCCAGGTTTCGCCCGCGCCGCGCTCCCAGATGCGGGCCGCGACCGTGCTGTCCCCCTGCGGAGTCGCCCACAGGACGCTGGTCCGCTCCGGGAACAGTGGGTGGTTCTCGATCTGGGGCGAGACACGCTGGAACGTCGCCTCGTCCGGCGGCACGACGCCGAAGATGACCGTGTGAATGCTGCCCGTGTTGACGACGGTGATGTGATACGTCTCGCCCTCGATCACCAGCGGGTAGCCGACGACGCGCATTCCCGTGGTATAGATCTCAGCGTTGGGGCTAGGCTTCCAACCAGGAAAGCGCGGGACGCCCATGTCCACGCCCCATGTCGCCGCGCGTCCGTCTTCCGCCACATCCAGCAGCCGGACATTGCGGGCGCCGTCTTTGACGGCGACGGTGAAGGCTGTCTGCCCCGCCAGCCATCCCGCCCGCAAGGCATACAGCGAGACGCAGCGCAGGCCGTTCCCGCACATGTCTTCCGAACCGTCCGGGTTGAACATCCGCATCCGAAAGGCCGCGCCGGGCGCGTCCCGCGAGACGACCAGCAGGCCGTCGGCCCCGATGCCGAACTTCCGGTCACAGGTCTGGACCGCCAGCGCGGGGAGCAAAACGTGGGGCGGCAGTTCGCCCCCATCCACGACCACAAAGTCGTTGCCGACGCCCTGCATCTTCGTAAAGCGCATGATGTCTCAAACGCGCAAGCGGGTCCGCCGGTTCCCTAAAGCACAACCCCTAATTCTGCGGCCACCGCGCGAACGTGACGCGCGGCCAGCGCGTATTCCTCTTCCGAGGGCAGGTGTTCTAGCAGGAGCGGTGTGTCGGCGGGCAGCTTGTCCAGTTCAGTCAGAAACGTGTGGTAATCCAGCTCGCCCAGGCCGGGGCGCACCTCGTCTAGATGCACGGTCAGGCGTCCGCCCAGGGCGATGTCTTTGCCGTGGCAGGTCTTGATCTGCGGGCCGAGTTTCGCGAAGCACTCCCGCAGGAAGTCGCCGTTGCCGAAGAACCGCTGCGGGCTGGAGATCATGTTCACGGGGTCCAAATGCACTGCCGTCTGCGGGCGGTCAACGGCCTGGAGGAGCCGCAGGTAGCTGTCCGGCGAGTCGGGGTACATCCACGGCATCGTTTCCAGCGCATAGCAGGCCCGGTCGGGCCGGACGGCGTCAATGATTCCCTGCACCCTCTCGACGATTAAATCGAATGTCGCGTCCGTCAGGTTGTTGGGGTGGGGGCCGTCCCACTGCGCGCCGCATGACCCGGCGATGTTTACGCAGCACCGCGCGCCGATGGCGTCCGCCAGCGCGAGCTGCTTCTTGCAGTGGGAGAGGGCCGCCGTGCGTTCCGCCTCATCGGCCGACAGCGGGTTGCTCCACGCGCCGACCTCGGCGATCACGATATCCGCTTCAGCCGCCGCTTGGGCGTAGGCGCGGATCGTCTCCGCGTTCGCCGTGTTGTCTATCGGACACGACGCCGCCGTGTAGCCCGCCGCGTGCAGGGCTGCAATCCACGCTTCCGGGGTGGAAGTATCGCCGAAAACCGGTCCGCCAAAACGCATCGCTGTTCCTCTCAGGGCAAAAGCGCCTTAGTTTTTTGCAGGGCGACGCGGCTGTGCCCGGTGGCGTACCAATTTGCCTGCTCGAAGATGATCTCGTAGCCCTGCTTCTGATAGAACCCCGGCGCTTCATAGCCCGCCGTGACGGTCCAGAAGTTCGTGACGCCCAGTGCCGCCACCCGGTCTTCCAGTCTCTGGAGCAGTGCGGCCCCAAGTCCCCGGCCCCGGTAAGGCTTCTCGACGAACAAGTCCGTGAGATAAAACCAGCCGTTGTAAGTTTCGCCATTCTTGTACGTCAGGCCGCTCGCGCATCCAATGAAGGCGTCCCCGTCCAGCGCGACGAAGCCGTGCCGATCCGATGTTCCCAAGGGGTTGCCGTGCTCTTGCGTGTGTTCATCGAAACCCGCGTTCATCCGGGCAAACTCGGCGTCCGTCATTTCGCGCTCGACAAGACTGATCGCTTCCATAGTCAGGACATTATCCAGTGACAGCAACTATGCCGGCTATCAGGAGACCAACGCAGAGAAGGGTTACATTTGCGAAACGGACAGCTCTTGTTTTGCTATTGGCCGGCATCAATCTCCTTCTCACATTCGGCACTAGCCTGAAAAGGACATAGGTGAACGTGGAGGCAAAAAAGCCGAGAAAGGCTGCCATCGGGAAGAGCAAATACATACCGACTTCAACCATGTTGTCTCCGTTGTGGTAGGCTCTTATCCATAACGGCACGAAGACACAGGACACCCAGAACACGAACGCTTTGAAGACGGTCGAGGCTGCGAAACACGGCAGCCATGTCTCGTCCTTTTGATAACTCCGCCGGAGGCCGATTGCGGTCAGCGCGCATACAATGGCGGAAACGGCATAAGTCAGCGGTGTGATGTCGTCGCCCATCAACTTTAACCCTCCGGGTAGGACCCCAGTACGTTGACGTAGATGGACTGCTTCCGCAGGTCATCCAGCGCCCGTTTGACCGGCTCGTCGTTCTCGTGTCCTTGGAAGTCGGCGAACTGGACGTACTCCCAGGCGGCGTTTTTGGCCGGGCGCGAGGCGATCATGGTCAGGTTGACGTTGTGCGTCTCAAACGCGCGCAGGGCGCGGCCCAGCGACCCCGGCTCGTTCTTGACGGCGAACAGGGCGCTGGTCTTGTCCCGGCCTGTCGGCGGCGGCTCGTTGCGCCCGATGACGAGGAAGCGCGTCCGGTTGTGCGGGCTGTCCTGGATGCTCTCGTGCAGCATGGGGAGGGCGTAGACCTCGGCGGCGCGGCGCGGGGCGATGGCCGCCCCTTGCGGGTCCCCCGCTGCCCGCTCGGCGGCCTTGGAAGTCGGCTGGACCTCGATGGTCTCGACGTGGGGCAGGTGCGTGTCCAGCCAGCGGCGGCACTGGGCGATGACGATGGGGGCGGAATACAATCTTTGGATCTGGTCCAGCGATTTCGCGTGGGTCAGCAGGTTCTGGACGATGCCGACAAAGATTTCCGCGCAGACTTTCAGAGTCGTCTCGTGGAACATGTCCAGCGTGTAGGTCACGACCCCATCAGTGGAGTTCTCGACCGGCACGACACCGTAGTCGGCTCGGTCCCGCTCCACTTCGCCGAAGACCTCGGGGATGGAGCGGCAGTCGTGGTAGAGCGCCGACGAGCCGAACCGCTGCAAGGCCGCCATCTCGGTGAACGTTCCCGGCGGCCCCCAGTAGGCGACCGTCATGGGTTTCTGGAGGGCAATGGAGGCCGAGATAATCTCGCGGAAGATCGCAAACAGCGCGTCTTTGGGCAGTGCGCCGCCGCCGTGCAGCGCGGCCAGGCGCAGGAACTGGTCCCGCTCGCGCTCGGGCGCGAAGTAGCGCGCGCTCTTGTCGGCGACCTTCTGCCGGCCCACTTCCAGCGAAATGTCGGCGCGCTCGTTGAGCAGCGTGACAAGCTGGGCGTCAACGGCGTCTATCTTCTGTCTCAGGTCTTCAAGGCTCATGGTTTCCTGTTCGGCGCGGGGTGGGGGGATTCCTGCTGAGACCCACCCCGGCTCGTTCCTCGCCACCCCTCCCGAAACGGGAAGGGAAGGAGATAAAGGCGTAAGGTTTCCGTTGTTACTTTTTGTCCTCACGTCTCGGGAGGACCCCTGCGAGCGAAGCGAGTAAGGAGGTGGGTGCCCAGGGCTAGCGCATCTTAATTTTCTGCGAACGCTTGTACGTTTTTAATCCCAAAGGCCGTCAGAAACAGCAGAAACCTATCCCTGGCTGGCACCGTGCAGTGACCTTGCAGCGATGATGTGCAGGTTTAAGATAAGTTTTGGCAGGCTTGATCGAGCAAAATATCGCTGTTGCCGTTGTTGATACATTTAGATGCGCTAGCCCTGGGTGGGTGCCCAAGCAGGTTGACTTCGCCCCCTCCCAAAGTGCTACAATGGCGCAGGAGTTTTGCGTGACCCAAGAAAGCGACAGCCCAGAGGCGGAAGAGACGGAAGCGGGGACGACGGAAACGCTGCGGCGTCTGGCGTCGCTGGTGGCGGAGAATGGGCTGTCCGAGCTGACGGTTACAGACGCGGGCATGACCCTGACCGTGAAAGCGGCGTTCGAGGCCGCGCCGACCACCTCTCCGAGCATGACGGCGGTGCAGGCGCATCCCCATGTTCTGCCGCTGGCCCAGACGCCCGCCTATTCGGAAACTCCTGTCACCGTGCCCTCCGCCCCGGCCCTGTCCGCGCGGGCGGCGACCGCCGTCGCCCTGGAGTCGCCGATGGTTGGCGTCTTCTACCGCTCGCCCTCGCCCGAGGACCCGCCATTCGTCAGCGTCGGCGACTTCGTCCGCGTCGGCCAGCCAATCGGGCTGATCGAGGCGATGAAGGTCTACAGCGAGGTGCCGTCCGAAGTGTCGGGCCGCGTCACCGACACCCCGGTCGAGAGCGGCAAGCTGGTCCAGCAGGGCCAGCCCTTGATCTTCGTGGAGCCGCAGTGACCCAGAGACAGCAAACCAGCCGGACGCATATCAGCATCGGCATCATCGGCCTGGGCGTCGTCGGGAGCGGCGCTGTCCGCGTCCTGACCGAGAACGCCGAAAGCATTGCCCGCAAGGTCGGCCTGCCGCTCGTCGTCAAACGGATCGCCGTCCGGGACTTGGATAAGCTGCGTGAGGTGGCTGTGGACCCACGCCTGCTGACTGATCGGGCTGAGGATGTGACGGACGACCCCCAAATTGACATCGTGTGCGAGCTGATTGGCGGCGTCACGCCCGCCCACGACCTCGTCCTGCGGGCGATCCGCAACGGCAAAAACATCGTCACCGCCAACAAGGAAATGATGGCAAAGGCCGGCCACGATCTGCTGCACGAGGCCGAAGATCGCGACCTGGATTTCAACTTCGAGGGCAGCGTCGGCGGCGGCATTCCCATCATCCAGCCGCTCAAGCAGGCCCTGGCCGGAAACCGGTTCTCGCAGGTCATGGGCATCGTCAACGGCACGACGAACTACATCCTGTCCAAAATGACGTCCGAAGACGCCGACTTCGCCGATGTGCTGGCCGAGACCCAGGCGCACGGCTACGCCGAGGCCGACCCGACGAACGATGTTGAGGGCTACGACGCCCAATACAAAACGGCTATTCTTTCGTCCATCGCATTCACGTCGCGCGTCCTGCCGGAACAGATCTACGTCGAAGGCATCACCAAGATCAGCAAGCGGGACATCGAGGTTGCCCGCGACCTGGGCTACGTCATCAAGATCGTTGGCATCGGCCAGGACTTGGGTGAGGCCCTGCAAGTGCGCGTCCACCCCGTCTTGCTGCGTCAAAGCCACCCGCTGGCCTCGGTGAGCGATGTCCACAACGCCATCTACCTGCGCGGGGATGCGGTCGGTGACGTCATGTTCTACGGGCGCGGCGCGGGCAGCCTGCCCACCGGCAGCGCGGTCGTCGGCGACATCATCGAGATCGCCCGCAACATCCGCCGGGGCGCGACGGGGCGGATCGGCTGCACCTGCTACGACCAGAAGCCCACACTGCCGATTGACCGCCTGCGGACCAAGTATTACATCCGCCTGATCGCCCACGACCGCCCCAAAGTGCTGGCAAGCCTGGCCTCGGTCTTCGGCGACTTCAACGTCAGCATCGAAAGCGTCGTCCAGCGCGCCCTGCCGGGCGGCGACGCCGAAATCGTCTGGATCACGCACCAGACCTTAGAAGCCAACCTGCGCTCGTCCCTAGACGTCATCCGCCGCCTGCACATCGTCTCCGGCATCGAGAATTGGATTCGAGTCGAGGAGTAGTGGGTCGCTGGCAGTGTATCATATTTTTCTGTTGTTCGCCGTAAACGTCCCAAGCATCAGAAGCGAATAATCGCATGTCCTATTTACCATCATCTATTACCTCCCTGTTGCCACCTGAAACGGCAAATCTGGATGTACCGATAATTCATGCTATCGCAAACCATCTCGAGTTTCTAGGATATGAAGTGATCATCAGTAACCCTATGGGGCAGGCTATTCATCCAAGAAGGTTCAAATTCAGCTTTTATAGGGCGCAAGTTGACGTTGTGACCTTTGTAGTGTTTCTTGGTAGTAAAGAATACGGCAAGTTGATGCACGAGGAGTTTTATCGGTTTATAAACATTTTCAACGAGACTGCTTGTCTGGCTCAACTCAGCCTTAATGAAGACTTCGAGGTGATGTCGAAATTTTCGTATGTAGGAGATTAGAGTTGTCGCGTAGCAGTAGGTGCGGCGTGTTGGCGGGTCGCCCGCCCTCCGCTTAAGCGACGGGATAGGTCTTCAAGGGCCTCTGCGCCACACGCCGGTTGACCAACCCCGCCACGATCCGC